>Ga0315915_1007322_pt1 | contig 13227 bp, 6 predicted proteins | sample MpolbnodulesMG_FD_207738 | JGI IMG/M metagenome (GOLD analysis project Ga0315915, IMG submission 207738) | Medicago polymorpha root nodule microbial communities from Los Angeles, California, United States - branched nodules | ecosystem: Host-associated > Plants > Roots > Nodule | place: USA... | reverse complement strand
TAGTTTTTCGTCTTAAATAATATCCACAGATAATTAAGAATTCAACGAGTAGGTAAATAAAGTTTTGACAAGCAATAGTTCTCATTACACAACAAAAAAATATAAATTTTCAAGTTTGAGGAGCATTTTGCACATAAGTGGAAAACTTCAGGGGGGGGGGGTATTTGCTATTTGCAAAACGTCATGTTCACTAACGAAAAATTTGATGGAGGGGTAAATTGATTAACGTTGTGCAATTTCAGGGAGGTAATTGAAGTTTTGTTAATTTCAGGGGGTAATTGACGAAAATTTCAGGGGTAATTGCCTATTTACTCATAAAAGCTTATTTATTTGCATAAGCTATTTTTCATAAGCTCAAAAATAAGCCAAATCAAACAGGCAATTAATTAAATTGAATGTCCAAACAAGCCCTAAGTAACAAACAAAACATTGATTCAACTTCAAATAATAGTATTTTGCATCTAGTAGCCAACAAGTTAAAAAATTGAAACCGAATACACAAATTTATCAAACAAATTAAACAACCCATATCATAATTTCAATTAAACAGTGCCAAGTTCAAAACTTTTCATCATATCATCACATGTTAACTCTTTGATTAACTATAATCAGCATTGAAATTAAGAGAGTACCTTTGAATGTCTTTCTTCTGAGATAATAAGCATTCGAGAATGCACTCTTTGCAAAAAAGATGACCCTTTTGGCAGCTCATAGGATCAATCAATGATTTGAGACAGAGAGAACAAGCATCGAAGGGTTTGATGGAATCCTTCCCCAACCTCTCCTTCTGTGTTCCATATCCGAGTTTACGCTTCTCGTCGTAGGTGAAGAACGCGAGATCGTTGTTGTTCTTCGAATGTCTCTGAGGCATTTCTGTGACAAATCGGTGATTTTGCAGAAAGAGGGGGTTAGGGTTTTGATTCTTCCAAGATTTTCGATTTTGATTGGGATTGATTTGAGTTCTAGGTCGTCGTGGCTTGGTTTAGTGTTTAGAAAAATGCTTTCTCCCAACTGAATGTACGAAAGTACCCTCCTGTAAGTTAATTCACATTAGGTACTTTCCGCATGAGTTAACTCAGACATGCTATAAATCAACGTGACTTAATTCAAGCTTCTTTGATCGGTGGCGTGACTTAACTCACACTTTATGGCCGGTGGTCTGCACCACATAAAACACGTTTTTTGGATGGTGGTTAGCTGGTAAAAGGAGTTTTTACACTTTTTTACTCATTTGACTCACTATTATGGGTAGATGCAACCTAGGCATCCATTCCCCCTATAAATACCCTTCCAACCTTCACCATTTCTCACACTATCATTTCACATTCTCTCCTCACTCTCTCTTCCTCTTCCTTCTACAACAACAATGTTTTTCCATCATTGGCCTTTCATAGAAAGAGGCCTCTTTGAAAATTTCAGGGATTGTATGAACGGTTAATGGAGATGGAAACGCACCGCAAAGAAGTGCAGTTTGTTTGGGTGTAAGGTTGACATTGAAGGTCTATTTCCCCTTAAACAAGATATATACCTCACCCCAGATCTCTTCTCCCCCACCATCTATTTCTCTTTCCTTTTCCCTTTCTCCCTCATTACCTTGCATCACTGGAGGTTTAGCTTTACCTCAAAAGGTTTAACTTTACCCCACTAGCAGATGTAGTTTTACCTCAATCCCTCTTCCCTAAACAAGAAACATACCTTATTGTAAATGTATCGATATAATAATAAAATGAGATTTTATATGTATCAATTTTGTTCTTTTATTTTTGTTTATATTTGCATTTATTTTATGATTTCGGCATCTAAATAATATAGTGTCTTCGAAGACTAATTAAACTCAGTGTGAATTCGAATAAAGTTGTGTATTGAATAAATTCAAATAAAGTTGCACAAGTACATAAAATCAATTAAAAAATACACAATTTTATTTGGTTTTAGTTTCATCTACATTACATTATATTCTCCCTAAATATATGTGGCATCATCATGATGTTGGATTTAAATTAAATTGTTGAAAGTTTGCGGAAAATATCGGCATTGAAGTGTCTTATACTTCGGGTAGAGATTTGAAGCGTCCTTTGAAAATTCAAAAGAATGGAAGAAAAAAAAACACATGTATTCTAACAAATCAACTATATAAGTTCTCACATTGAATCCCTTCATATAGGATGAGTAGTAACAAAAAGGAATGCATTCCAATACATTATTTTGAACTTAATCTTACTGCACTGCCAACTGACAAGTTTCAATTGACAGAGAAGCATGATCAAGCACAAAACAACATCTTAAATGTGCATTCCCTTACGTCCTACTCATCCTATACAAAGGAATTCGATGTGAAAACATATATAGTTGATTTGGTAAAATACATGTTGTGTTCTATTCATTCTTTGACTTTTCCAAGAATCTTGCAAATCTCTACCTTAAGTATAACACACTTCAATGCCGACATAGTCAGCAAACTAACAAGAATTAAAACTTAAATTCCAACAAAATAAAGACACTACATAACAATGAAAAACCTAATCATATTTTTCTGGTTCTGGCAGAATCAAACTCTTGAGACTATCTTCATACGATCTCAGCAACGTGACAAACATATTGATCCACGGGAACATGTTGTGCTGACAAAAAATCGAGAACATGCTCCTCACATCATCTTCTTTTGTTTTCTGGCCGACTGAACATTATTCGGACCTCATCGAACGATGGACGTTCATACCAAACGTATTTCACCATCCTCGTGTCTCTGGCGTTGAGTGTAACGTCCTATTTCTATTAAAGTGATAAAACACGCGAATAATACAATTATTCAAGAAATAGACGTTATGTCTACAAAAGTTGACCCAAATATAACATGCATAAAAATTTAAACAACTCCGCAGCAGATATATAGCATACATCTTCAAGTATACATGTCATAAACTCCAAATACATCAATATGTAAGATCTCCAAATCCCGACATATGGGTAAAATCTCAACAACATAATCCAAAACAAAGATGACGACTGACAATCCTAGATCAGAGTCTAATCTAAGACATCGAAACAGATAAATAGAGGAAGCTCCCGCTATCCTCGAGCACTCACCAAACAAGCAAACTACTCATGCACTCCGTCCCATTCATACAAACAAATAGGCGATCAAAACCACTGGGGGTTAACTTCACATCAATCATAATCAAGAATAAGCAACATAAGCATTCAAGGATTTCATGCATAACACATATAGATACCCATCCCTCCTAGAATACTAACAACACATGATTATTATCCTCCATTCCATACATCTCAAGCTATCACATTACTAGCATAGCATAGCAAACATATTCAATCTCTAATCAAGTCATCGACATAGGCTCGTCATTTATCAACATCAATCAATGAAAGGATTACTCACCTTATTCTTCATTTAGCATACTTAACTCAACAAGTACAATTCATCATTTCAAAGTTATAAGCAAGCAATTATTATCAAAGGAATCACCACATCATATATATGTATACATATACAATTCTCACATCATTACTATTACTAAAGTAATTATCATCAATTTGATTCACCAAGTGTATAAGCACAAGCAAGTAAGACATACAATTAGAGTTTTATTCAATTATTCACAACCATCAACAAAATCCACCAATGTACATATACATCAATCCACATAATCACAACATTCAACAATTTCACCAATGCACAAATTCACCAAGCACATAGACAATTAAGACTCATGTATAATGCACCTATACATGACACATATATGCATGCGGTACCATCACCAACAAGGTCGTCACCTTAAGATGCCTACAGAACATTATATCACCAACCTTTGAATACAAAGTATTCGGTCACCAACATTTGAATACAAAGTATTTGATCACCTCACCTGGATATAAATATCCTACAACATATGATGCATGAACCTATGACACACGATGCATAAGTTCAACAACAAATCACCAACATATATGCATTCACCAACATTATCACCATCAATTAACATATATGCATTCACCAACAATAGATAAACATCATATTCAACACCTAGCAATCATTCACATATCTTCATATAATCATATCAAACTATCCACAAAAGATTTGCCAAGTATTTGATCTTAAAGATTATTTTCGACAAAGTTCGTCTCTCATATTGCAAAACCAAGTAAACAAGATCCAATGCCTCAACTATGTATACACCTAGACCACATATGAGTGCAGTAGAGTACACATGTGTGTTTCACCGGCTAAATACAATAGAATCATAAAATTCACCAAGTTCGTCTCATGGTATCATTTTGCAAAACCAATTCACTTTCAAAACAAAACCAAGTTAGATTCATCACATCATAGGTTAAATACCATTGAACACCTTAATTGAACTCCTTAATACTTAAGTTTTGAAATTTGGAAACAAACCATAAGTTTGGGTTGACTTAGAAACGGTTATGCTGAATTTTCGTAAAGTTTTACCAAGACCCACTTGGAGTATTTTCATCATAACTGAAAATCTAAAAATCATTTTGAAGTCAAACCAAAACCATTGGAAAGCTAACACAATTATCTAAAACTTTCATGTTACACCAAAAGGCAAATCAAAACAGAAACATGTGAAAAAGACGCGAGAACGCAAAACAGGGTATGCTGTCAGAGAGCAACTCGCCCCGACGAGTAAATCACTCGCCATGGCGAGTTAGACATCTGCTGCACTCGCCATGACCACCAGGTTACTCGCCATGGCGAGCTATGACAGGTAGCTCTCGGGAAAAACTCCAAGTTCACCACAAAATCCCAATTTTTGATCCCCAATGCCCAAATTTGTTCCCAATGTTTGTCCAAACGTTTATAGATATAAAAAGACACTCAAATTCATATTAAACTTGAGCCAAAACATCATACGAACAAAATTAACCATCTGACCCAATTTTCATGAAAATTCTCAAGAACAACACAAATTCATAGCAAACTCTATGATTATGATTACCCATGACATCAATCATCAACAACATCTCATAACAGTAATAACAAAAACCAATCATGAATTCATCAACAATTCATTAACAACAACATTATATTTCATCAATTTTGAGTGAAAACACAAATATACATATATACACATCTTGAGCATGTAATTTCATCATCAACAACTTAATTATCATCAAATTATCATACCAAACATTACATCAAAGCATAAGCACGAATTTCACCAATTAAAATCATAATAATCAATTTTTACAAATAAGCACTTATGGGTAGAAGTAGAAAAAAGATTATACAAGAAGATTATGAATGAAAACTAGCCCCCTTACCTCAAATCTACACAAATCTAAGCTAAGACTTCACTTTAGCTCCAATCCCTTGAGTCTCTACCCTCTTCTTGCTCTCTAAGTTCTTTTCTCTTCAAAACCCTCTTTCTAGCTCTTTCTCTCTCTACCTCTGTTGAAATGTTTTGTGAAAATGAACAAATGATTTTATGTGACCTAATTTCCTCAAAGAATAGAGTTTAAATAGGCTCCTCACTATTGGGCTTAACCCTTAATGTCTTAATGCACTCAACACACTTATTAACCAATTCAAAATGTTTCTACTCACTTATCGGTAAAAAATAACGAATAGTCACCGACTCTTAACTAATTACCACAACCCACTAGAAACTTAATAACAATAATTATTCCCACTCAAGCCACCAAAGTAATCTATATGGTAAAATTACTAATTTACCCTTGTCCACAAAATGACCTAAATACCCTTCTAACACCAAACAGTCAAAATACACATGTAGGCAATTAATCACACACAAGCATATATAAACACACATAAAAACAATTAAAATAAATCTAACTAAAAATCGGGCTGTTACATTGAGTCCTTGGTTGATTTCATTCAGTTAATCCTTGAGACCTTTTAACGTGACATTAATGTACCGAACCTTGAACAACTGAGGATTTCCACTGTTGAAGCGTATGCAAACACTGAACCTTTCGGCCATTGTTTCAAATCTACACCATAAAAAATTAAACAATTAATGAAAAACTCAATCAAACATTTCAACAAACACGTGCAAATTATACATAAACCCTAAAACTCATAACTACAACATAAACATGCAAACATTCAAACAATTAAGCAATATATATCATTTACATGTAAACATTGTATCATTTCTTGCCAAAAAAATCAAAATTCAAACAAACCCTAAAACTAAAAAAATTCTAATTTAAGAGGAAAAATCTAACATATAAACATAAAAAGTTAATGGTGTTTGATTATGAAAACTTACTTGTTGTTGGAGTGTTGTTTGATTTGAACTTGAAGGAATTTTGGATTTGGGTGATTTGAGAGAGATTTTGGATATTTTAGATGTGAAAGAGGAAATGAGTTGTTGTCTGCCCTTTAAAAGGACACGCAGCGTAAGTGCTATAGTTTTTGTTGTTTTTGATGTTGAAACAGTCTTTGTTTACCCATGGGCAATAAGTTTTGATGTATTGGAGGTATCCGTATTTATAGAAGCTTTCATCTTTGTGCTTATCCTAATTGTTGGTTTAGTTTATGTATGGCGGAAGGGAGCATTAGAATGGTCTTAATTCTTGAATATTTAGACAATTAAACAAAACAACTCACGCTGACCTTCATCGTGACTTAACTCACACAACGTGAGTTAACTCACGCTGGTTTAACACATGCATTACTTAACTTACGTCGGGGGGATTTTCGAAAGTTTGGTTGGGAGTGAGCAAAACTTGTTGGGAGAAGAGCACTTTTCTAGTGCTTATGGGATTCTAGGTTTAATTTGGGCTTTTTACATATATAGCTCCATGCCTCTAAAATAAATCAATTTTTTAGGTTTATAAATATTTTAACGTGTTTTGGAGGATTTTATAGGGTGTTATTTTTGCCGTTCCAATTTTATAATATAAACTGCATAGGGCGTCCGAAAAACTCTAGGTTTAGAAAAGAGGTTGTTTTAATTTTAATGGCAAAGTATTTATGATGTCCGGATATGTGATACAAGTTTGAGTACGATACGATATGAGTTCGCGGATATGTGAAATTTTATAATTTAAGATATGATACGGCTAAGATATGTTAACAAAAAATTTATACTAAAACTTGCATGCATATAAAATACTTGAAGAAAATAAGCATTGATTACTTGTCTATTAGGGTCCGTTTAGTTCAAGTGAGGGGATGAGACGGATTTTAATGGAGGGGAGGGAAGGGGATGTGAAATATTTTAATTAAAAATATGTTTGGTTCACAAAGGAAGGGGAGGGATTTTAAAATTAATTTACTATTTTATCCTTAAACTTAATTAAATATACGAAAATGCTTATTTTTACGATTTCTTAGACGGACGAAACAATAACGATGTAATCAATAACAACGTGATTTTATAAGATTTGAAAATACCATATTGATTTTTAGCAAAAATTCAAAGTGCAAGAGTGGATGACAAAATACAATACATAAATTCTTTGGTTTATATAATTTGTAAGTATTTTAATAATAAACCATTTTTATAAGAATTTTTGCCACAACTTAAACTAACAACACTCATTTTAACATACTCTTTCAAACATTCATTTTTTAATTTGATGAAATATATGTAGGCCACACTAAATTAGAAACGTGTCTCATATACAATGATAGGACCTATATGTATTTCATCCAATAAAAAACAAGTTATGAGTGTTAAAAAATTTATTTTTTGTCAAGTTTTTTTTTTTTAAATGAGTGTTGTTAGCATTTTTTTTTTACATATCTAAATTATGCCAAAATTTAGCATTCTAGTTTATGCTCTTGGATTTGATGACTGCTATTACTAATAAAGCAATTATCATCACTTAATAATAATAACAATAATAATAATAATAAAATGCTTGAATGGTCGTTGCTTTCAACATATTAATAACGTGACATAATAAGACCACAAATTTGTTTCCCTCTGCAAAAATAAATTCACAGATTTGAAAATAAAAGAAAAATAATAGTCATTTTGGTCCCTCAATGTGTAACGAATAATCACAACAATCCTTTAATGTATCGAAATTTCAAAATAGTCTGTGATAATGCACAATGTTAGTTAAAATAGTTCTTAATGTTAATTGTTTTTATTAATATTATAATATTAGTCATCAATACGCTTACTTATTGTTTTTATCAATCCTTATTAGTACCCAGTTATTGTCATATCAATCCCTATATAAAAAGGAGTTAATTTCATCATTGAACAATTATGTTAATGTCAGAGACTATTTTACTAACGAAGTGTATAATCAATGACTATTGTAACTATCATTACATATTCAAATAATAAAATAACTATTATCTCATAAAAGAATGTATCCTCGCCACTCTTTCGCGGTCTCATATATACCGCAAATTTGTTTCCCTCTGCAAAAACAAATTCACAAATTTGAAAATGAAAGAATTTGTCCTCGCTACTCTTTTACGGTCTCATATACATAGTCATTTGGTTCACAATTCACTTTAATAGGTGGAAAAGATGAAAGTGTTCTCTCGTTTTTTTTTATTTTTATGAAACGATTGTTGTGAAAGTTTCTTCCAAAAACATCTGCATTAACTTTTTCAAGGGATAATCTTTCAAATTTATAGGTCACTTGAGACATTGGAGGCAGGCAGGCAGCATGTTACCTGTAACGTGAAAGCGGGAACGAAAGAATTTGAGGTGTAAAAAATATTAGGGAAAATGAAGAAATCTTTCAAAAAATTTTAAAAGAGTAGTTTTTTAGAAAACGATGAATTAATGCATATGATTACTATATTTTTAATTTTAAAAATAGTATAACAACATATATTAAATTTGAATAATTCATATAAATCATCCTCTAATACAATTTTTTAGTTCTCCAAATGAGGATGATTTTGTATTATGAAGAAAATTTAACTCCCCCAACGCCCTCCCCTCTCATTTTCCACTATTTCTTCTACTTGTTCATTCCTTTTTTCTAAGTCTTTCCCTCCGTTTCCCTCCAAACTCGCAAACAAAAGCATAAGTGTATGTTATTCATACTCAACTTTGCAGTGCCCTCCTACTTACTTGAGTGACACTCAAATTGAAATTCTCATCAATTGGAAACCTCCTAAGTTATTTCAAAATTAACATTGATGGATCCTTTTACATTTCTTTCGGTAACTCCTATTGTGGTGAACTTTTTCACAACTCAATAGTATGTTTATTACATGTTTCCTGTGTAACCTTGGTAGTGGAACTTAGTTTTGGCAGAACTCTTGGGGTCTCTTCCTTCTGTGATAGTGGAACTTGATTCCTTGGTGGTATTGAACATGGTGAAAAATCCAAATCATAGAGATTAGACAAAATTTACATTTGCTGCGCAAACTCAACACAACTCTACTTTTATATGTGCTTGGGATCGGCCATGCATAGCAAAGTTGATCAACTTATATGAATCCTTCATATTTTTGAACGCGTTTTTACAAAGATGTTTAGAAGACTATATCAATCTTTCCCAAAAAACTTAGAATCTTTTCATAAAAAATTGATTAAATATGAACTTTTAAACGCTAAAAACTTGAAAATTAATATTTAGCTCATACCTTGTTAAAAGAATTAACATTTGCAAGAGATGTTTCTATAATGTATTAAACGTGAGTGTAAAAAATAATTTAAAATTTTAAAAGAAACAAGAGTTTGCTTAAAATAAACTTAAATATCCCTTATTTTTCATGATGCTATATGCTCAAATAAGATCATTCAAACCCAACACGACGTGAATAGTAAATAATGTATCAACCAATATATATAACTAGAAGGGTCTCAGACAGAGGCAGAGGACACTGTGGGCTAAGGTGGGCCCTGGCCCACCCCCAAAAAAATATTTTTTTAGAGGAAAATAACGAAAATACTCTTGGCTTGCTCTTTCTTTTTTATTTTTCAACTGGCCCACCCAACCGCTTCACTTCCTCTGGTAGATAACTAAACTTCTCATTCTCTTCTCACTCTCTCATTCATTTCTCATTCTCTTTGTTGTTATTGTTTGTTGATCGCTGGTAATTGAATTTTAAAACTGCAATCTTATTTATTGAATTAGCTTAATTGAATAGGATTATAGGATTAGAAGACCATATAAGATGGATTTTTAAACTTTTGCATATGTCATGCCACTTTCTTAGTGTTTATTGAATTATTCTTGTTTGCTACGAAGGTTTTTTTTTTTTTTTAATATTGTAGTTCAATTTAAGTTCTGTTTATGTTTAACTAAGAAAGCTATTTTTTTAAAAAACTTATGCATACTGTAGTTAATTATTTTTTATTTTTTTTATCATTTTAGAAGTAGTTTATGTTTAACTTAAGGTTAATGGTGCTTTACCCCCTGTAATATAGGTCATTTTCGGTTTTACACCCTGTAAAATATTTTTTTTGATTTACCCCCTGTAAAATATTTTTGTTTTGATTTACCCCCCTAATAGGTCATTCAAAAACCAGAATATCTGAAGAAAAAATAAAAAATTGGTTTTTGAATGACCTATTAGAGGGGTAAATCAAAATAAAAATATTTTACAGGGGGTAAATCAAAAAGATATGTTACAGGGTGTAAAACCGGAAATGACCTATATTACAGGGGGTAAAACACTATTAACCCTTTAACTTATGCATATAAGAAGGCTTTTTTCAACTTATGCATATAAGAAAGCTTTTTTTTTTTTTTCTTCAACTTATGCATATTGTAGTTTTTGGATATGTGATCTTGAGCTGGGTAATGTTAATTTTGAAGTGGACTCTAATTAGGTGGTTGTAGATAGTATATATGATCGTACTCACAACGTCTCAGATTTTGTGTCAATTATTAATAATTGTCGGAACCTACTTCCTTCTAATTTAGCAACATCTGATATAAGGTTTATTGAAAGATAAATCAATGAAGTTGTTCATAGTTTAGTTAAGGTAGCTCCATGTCATGCTAGTATCCATATTTTCATTTAAATTTTAGTTTATATCTCTATTTTCATTTTAAATGAAATGAAATGCAATGAATTTTCTAAAACAACCAGTAGGGTATTTTTACATACATCGTTCTATATGTTTTATCTATAATTCGTGACATTTTCACGATATTTGACACTAAGCAAGAAGTAACAAGTTAGATCATCGTCTCACGAGTCACATGTAATGAATATGGTATTCCTTATTGGTAAAGACAATTGAATGTCCCTCAAATCCCCCGATAGCCTAAACGTTGCAGATTGATGATAGTCAATTCTAAGTAGGAAGATTCTGACACATAGTCTTAATCTTCATCATCATGTGAATGTGAACAACTCTACATTAATTAAGGAATTGTTCTTCTTCCAACAAAAACACTCATGTCCAACTGAATGGACGAAGTACCCTCACGTAATTTAAGTCACGCTAGGTACTTTCAACGTGAGTTAACTCACACATGTTATAAGCCAGTGTGACTTAACTCATGCTTCTTTGGTTGGTGGCATGACTTAACTCACGCTCTTTGGTTGATGGTCTGCACCACATGAAACACGTTTTTTGACGGTGATCAGCTGGTAAAAGGAGTTTTTACACGTTTTTTTGACTCATTTGACTCACCATTATGGATAGATACAACCTAGGCATCCATTCCCCCTATAAATACCCTTCCAACCTTCACCATTTCTCACACCATCATCTCACAATCTCTCCTCCTCACTTTCTCCTCCTCTTCCTTCTACAACAACAATGTTTTTCATAGTTGGCCTTTCATAGAAAAAAGCCTCTTTGAAAATTTCACGGACTCTAACGGTCAATGAAGATAGCAACGCACTGCAAAGAAGTGCGGTTTGTTTGGGTGTCATGTTGATTTGTTTGGGTGCAAGGTTGACCATCAAGGTCTCTTTCGCCTTAGACAAGAAACATACCTTACCCTTGTCCCCTTCTCCCCCACCATCTATTTCTCCTTCCCTTCCCCCCCCCCATCACATTGCACAAAGGTTTAGATTTACCCCACTAGAGGTTTAACTTTATCCCCCGATCACCTCCATCTTCTTCTGAAGCAGATGTAGTTTTATCCCAATCCCCCCTTCCCTAGACAAGAAACATACATTATTGCAAATGTATCGGTATTTGCATTTATTTTATGATTTTGGCATCTAAAAAATATAATGTCTTCAAAGACTAATTAAACCCAGTATTTTAATAAAGTTGCGTATTGAATGAATTCGAATAAAGCTGCACAAGTACGCAAAATCAATTCAAAAAATACACAATTTTATTTCATCTACATCACATTACATTCTCCCTAAATATATGTGGTATCATCATGATGTTGTATTTAAATTAAATTGTTGAAAGTTTGCGGAACATGTCGGTATTAAAGTGTCTTATACTTCAGGTAGAGATTTGCAGTGTCCATTGAAAATTCAAAAGAATGAAGAGAACAACAGATGTATTCTTCCGAATCAACTTTATAGGGTATCACATCGAATTCTTTCATATAGGATGAGTAGGGACGTAAAGGAATGAAGTGCATTCTCTTACGCCCCACTCATCCTATACAAAGGAATTCGAAGTGAAAATATAAAGTTAATTCGGTAAAGTACATGTTGTGTTCTTTTCATTCTTTGACTTTTCAAAGGATCTTGCAAATCTCTACGTTATAAGATTAAAACTTGAGATTGATAGGGCGTAAAACTTGTTAGGATTAGAGTTCCTTAATCAAGCGTCACACATAACCTAAAGATCATGCATGGATTCTAGCTCTCCTTTGATATTACCACGTATCCCTCGTCAATATCATTCGTGTCCAAATAATATGGTGACTTCAATTGCATCGTTTAATTGTCGATGTCTCGCACTATTAAACGATCCAAGAGTCGTTCCTATCATTCAATCGATGATTTCTCAATCTCTTGAATGATAGAAAAGCATTAAGTTCGGATACGACGAGTGGTTATCTAAACATCAATTCCATGTCTAGAATTTATGTTTGATAGATGATTATTCTAAACCTAGATTCAAAAGTATTGTTCAATCACAATTAAATCAAACATGAACAATAAAGTGCAAGAATAATCTCAATATCAAATCAAATGCTAGAACCATACATTTATAGATCAATTGATTACATGATTAGCTTAGATCAAGTACCTCTAATCCCAACAATGGAGATTTAGCTTCTCATTGTCATGGAAGCCTTGCAAGAATGAATTGAAAGGAAAAGATTCAATACAACTTTGTGATTTCTCACCAAATGTGGAAG
>Ga0315915_1007315_pt1 | contig 13235 bp, 9 predicted proteins | sample MpolbnodulesMG_FD_207738 | JGI IMG/M metagenome (GOLD analysis project Ga0315915, IMG submission 207738) | Medicago polymorpha root nodule microbial communities from Los Angeles, California, United States - branched nodules | ecosystem: Host-associated > Plants > Roots > Nodule | place: USA... | reverse complement strand
TATTCTAAACCTAGATTCAAAAGTATTTTTCAATCACAATTAAATCAAACATGAACAATAAAATGCAAGAATAATTTCCATATCCAATGAAATACTAGAACCATACATTTATAGATCAAATGATTACTTGATTAGCTAAGATCAAGTACCTCTAATCCCAACAATGGAGATTTAACTTCTCATTGTCATGGAAGCCTTGTAAGAATGAATTGAAAGGAAAAGATTCATTACAACTTTGTGATTTCTCACCAAATGTGGAAGAATCAAACTTCTATCACTCTCACTCTATGAAGACCAAGCCCTATCTCTCTCTAAGTATCTATGTATTTTTCTGTAAATAAAAGCTTGCTGCTCTCAAGAAATGATCAAGGGCTATTTATAAGCTTTCCCATCTGCATCAACTCGCCTCGCGAGTTCCTCTGCTCGCCATGGCGAGTTGAGGTTTCTTCCCCACTGGGTATGTGCCACGTCATCCTGGGGAGAATTAACCGCCCTTGCTCACCTCCCAAGTAACTTCACTCGCCATGGCGAGCAAACATGTGCTTCTGCCTATTTTTTCCTTTGTTAACTCGCCATGGCGAGTTGGTGGCGAGCAAATGTGCCTCTCTGCCTATTTTTTTTCTTTGCTAACTCGCCATGGCGAGTTGAGGGCGAGCAAACCTGTTGTTCTGCCTATTTTTGGCCTTTTTGCACTTTGTTTCTTGTTTTCCATCTTTGCTCAGTGTCTTGAGTAACTTTCCTGCAAAATTAGGTAAAGTAAGATAGATAAAGCGTAAAAGATAAAATTCAATTATCTCTCGGCTTTTTCCTTAATAACTTGCAAAACAAGTTACAAAAGTGCCATAAATCTTCATTAGAATTACTACTTCCTAGCACTTATCAAAGGTCACCAAATTCATTTTCAGGAGTAATAGAGGAATTTAAGACATCTGCTAGATTTTTACTGTCAGTTTCAAACAAAACTGCTTGCCTTCCATTCGATATTGTCGTCTTCATATATTCAAGCAAAGTGATGGACTCTGTTTGTAGAATTGTGGATGAGACAAGTAAGAAGTCAGATTTACATGTCAACAACTGACCCAAATGATTTCGAAAGCACGTTACATACCCCAAAATAGAATTCTTATGAAAGGATCCCGCGTCAGATCCCGTGTCAACATTGCATTTTATTATCCCCACTGATGGCTTCACCCAAGAGGAGAGGTTGAGCATACTATGAACCTGAGATTTAGCTTTTTGCATACATCCCCACTCTTGCAAGGTGTCTTTTGCACAAGAGGCTGTGAATATACAAGATATGTTTGTACCCTTCCAAAGTTGTGTTTCAACTCTTCCATAAACTTCAGAGAAGCATAGCAGTTGGTTGTTGATATGGAATAAATAACCCGTAAAAAATGCCAAACAAATGTAGAGGTGAAATCAGGTGTTCTATCAAGTAATTAAACCCACTAAATATCACATTTTTGTATTCATATTTTCAAAACTTTGACAATGGAGAAAATTAATTTTCGCCCAACAAATAGACCTTAAGTCTTGATGTTGAGTGAATTGTTGTTACATTGTTTACCTAATAAAAAAATTAATTTTGTTAAGCCTAATATAGTACACAATTAATTTTACCTATAACAAAATAAAAATTAGTTCCCTTAAAAAAATAGTTTAAAATATAAATATCATAAAGGAACTAAATAATGCGAGTTTAAAATGTTCTTTATTTCAGTCATAAATATGTTATAAGTTGTATATTTCATTTTTTCTTGACAAAAATGTTGTATTTTCATGTTAATCATTGCTCATGGTGTCTATAAATCTCTGTTCAGCTGTGTTCTGTGTGTGTTTGTTGTGTTTGTGTTTTAGGTGTTGTGTTTTGTCAAGGGTCTAGGGTCGAGGCTATCTAGATCTCCCTCAGCCTTTTGCTGATTCACTTTCTTCTCAAGGTCGTTTTTGTGTGTTGTCGGGGCTGTGTTTTGTCGGTGTTGTCGTTTTGTTCCTTCAGAGCCTTGCCGCTGGAGGCCTCCTGCTCTTGGATTAGGTTTTGGTTGCTTGGCTGTTATTGCTCGAAAGAGCTAGGTGTGCAGATACTTCGTGTTGACGTAGTAGTCGTTGTTGCACCTTAAGCCTTCCTGACTGCTCAGTTGCCGGCGGGTGCAGGTCCTTCACGATTAATCCTCCTTCTTCGCAACTCCCGGATCGTTCGTTGTCGTAAGGATCGTGGTGGCTTGTGGTTGTCTAGCCGAGGGTTGAGGGGTGCGCCGGTCTATTCAGGTGGTGGTGATGCAGGTTGATTTGGTGGCTTATTTTGATGTGTTTGTGTTCGAGCTGGTTTGCTTTACGCTACGGTTCCGCCTTTTCTCTATCTTTGGATTTTGGCATCAAGTTATTGGCAGGTCGATTTTTTGGACAGGTTAAGGTGTCTGCTCTGGTGGTTCGTGAGTTGAGGGGTGCCTTTTTGACTTGTGTCGGGATTCTTGTGGGCCGATCGCTTTTGATTCGAGGTCGGGAGCAAGTTTGTGTCTCAGGTCCTTTTAGGCTGTTGTGATGTCTCCTCCGATAGACCAGAACTTGAGTGGTGGTCAAAGCTGAACATTTGAAGCAAAATCACTATCGGGTGCCTAATTAATCACTGTTGGCGGTGTTGGTTCTTTGAGGAGTTGTTAGGGGACTCGGCTTTTTGAGGGTGTTGGAGAGTTTTTTGGTGTTTTTATTTTCTCTTTTTGGTGTAGTACTTGGGATTTAATCTCCTTTATATATATAAAATATTTTCATTCAAAAAAGAAAAAAAAAATCCCATATTCCCATCCAAATTGGTTAATTTAGAGAGTCATAATTGACAAATAAAAAATTGAGAGCTTTTTAATAAGAGGATAATAGCTTTAAAAGAGTTGTTTCTCATTGTCCTCTTCGTATGAACAATTAAGAAAAATCATAGAAATATCAACGATGGAGGAAAATAATATATAAAGAAAAACGACTTCACTGGGGATCGAACCCAGAATCTCTGGTTCCGTAGACCAGCGCCTTATCCATTGGGCCATGAAGTCCTATTGTGTTGTTTTCACCGCCTGTATTATAATAAACAAATAACTTACCATAGCTGATTCTTCAACTTTAGCTATGGTGTATTTCTGCACAAGACAATCCTATGTTGAGTTGAGGAACCAAACCAAGTCAACCTATCTGGTCTGCACCGTTTAACCAACAAAGAAAAAAACAACATTACATAGTACCTTGTCTTTTAACTTTGCTTAAACATGAAAAAGAAACAATCTCTGCGTAACAAAGCCACCAACTTTGTCTCTGTCCTTCTCAACCCAATCTCTGATCCTCCTGATTCTCACAAACACCCTCCACCTTCTTCAGTAAGTCCTCTTTCTTCTTCTCTTTTATTTATTTATTTATATCAGGTCCCAGAAAACCCGAGAGATTAGTCTTTATAGCTGCGTGTAGATTTAATCCTTAGCTCCTAGCATTGACTTTACTGTACGAGGTTTATGTCTTTTTTAAGATTAAGTCTTAGGTTGTTTTTTATGTTTTTCATTAGCTTTTTGAAGTATGTTTTTTTCTTATGTCATTTTGTTTCAAATTTAAGTTAAGATTATTTTTTGTTTTTTTAGCAGGAAGAAGTAGGTGAATTAAAAAAAAGTTATGAAGAGGGTAATAATCATGATGTAGTTGATGGGCCTGATACTTCATCATTCACTGCATTTCTCTATTCTTTATTGTCTTCCTCAGACTCTAAAGAGAAGGGTAACTCAAATGGACAAAATGATGATAAAGGTGGACTTGATAATGATAATAGTAGTAGTAGTAATAATTCTTTACCTGATTCATCCGTTAAAGAAAATGGTGGGAGGAAAAGTTTGTTTTCTAGAAGTAAGCAATCTGTTGGTGGAGCTGTTCGGCGAGTTGTGAGGATCGGTCGATTTCGCCATCAGGGTCAGAAGGATAATAGTAATAATGTTCTGGAAATGAAAGTGCAAGATAAGAGGACAGAATCAATGCCTATGAAAGAATCGTCGTCTGTGGCTTTGGATGATATGCCAGGAATTTCTGAACCTTCTGTTCTTGTTTCAGAAAGTATAAGGAATGTTCTTTATGCTTCTCTTCCACCTCTTATGCATGGAAGGAAATGGCTGTTGCTATACAGGTACCTGATCTGAGGATGAAGATTCATTGCTATTGATGATTAATTAGTTATTTAACTGATATGATTATTTCTTTTATTAATCAATTCAGTACATTTTTTGCAGCACTTGGAGGAATGGTATATCACTTTCGACTCTTTACCGGAGAAGCATGTTATGGCCTGGATTGAGTTTGCTGGTACAACTTAATAATTCCAATGCTTCAATATGGATTGGCTTATTTTTCTATTCTTTTATGGATTATCATAGATATATGCATCATTCTGGTTTTTAAGTTGTAAGGCCAATTTCTTCATTTTTGAATCATGTATTAGTTTTCAATGTTAGTGAATCCTTTCTATAGGTTGTTGGAGATAAAAAAGGAGCAGTATTTGGCAGCTTGGTTGAAACACCTCTCAAACCATCCAGCAAGAGAAAATACCAGGTCAGGTCAACACTTATTTATCTGATAATCCTGTTATCATATAGATTGTGTCTGTGATAGTGTTTTCCGGATTTTTCTGCAAAGATGCTACCTCTTATATTATCTTGTTGACAGTAGATTTTGTACAGGGAACTAACAGTACATATGTTTTCACAAATATCTCTGGTCGTCCTATCATATATCATCCAACAGGTATTCACTCTGTTTGAGTTTGGTCATACTGTGTTTTTGCAAATAATCAAATTCGGAGATGAATTGTTCTTATTTGATTTTCTAACTATATGGAATGAGAAGAGAATTTAAAGTTTCCTTTAGTTCCTTGGTTCACTCATGACAGCTAGTTGACAGAATGTCATCTTTTGAGTTGACCATGTGACCAATTCCGGTTGAGGAATACTTCATTTTCCTTTTCCTTAGAATCATCAGTTTTGTCTGCTAATGTGATTAATTTTAAATCCATGACAACTTTCTATTCTTCTGAAAATATATGAACTGATAAATCTATCAACTTTCTGGCATGCTTAACAGTTGCCCTAAATATGCTTTTCAGTCTTCTAGAAGTTCATAAACTCCTATATTAATGCCCCCTCCCCCTTAAAAAGTGGATTTTGATATTTCAATAGAGTAGTTTTGTGAGATTCAGCATCAGCATGGGACTTGAGTTTTTTTTCATCAGCATGGGACTTGAGTTTGATGTGCAAAATATGTGATACTAAAAAACAGTTCATATCTGACTTGGTTTAGACTTCCAAATGCTTACTAACCACACAATTTCAGGGGTAAACCGTTATTTCACACTTTGCAACACTGACTACATAGCAATTGGTGGGGGAGGTCATTTTGCGCTTTATCTGGACGGTGATCTGTAAGGAAAATCTACTTTCATTGTGATCCCTTTCATGTTTCCTTAAAAAATTATCAACCTGATTTTTTGTTATTTTAAAGGTTGAATGGCTCAAGTTCGGTATCAGAAACTTTTGGGAATCCCTGCCTTGCAAATTCTCAGGACTTTGAAGTGAAGGAAGTAGAGGTACACAATAAGCTTCCTTCTTTCCCTCTCCTCAGACACATGCCTCTCCAACCATCGTTTTATCTGTTTGTTCCTACTACAAGCTAGTTGCTAATTTAAGACATTTATAACAGAAAAGTTAATTGGTCTTTGATCCATGCAGTTATGGGGCTTTGTACACACTTCAAGATATGATGAAGTGCTTGCATTGAGCAGAACTGAGGCGCCAGGGATCAGTCGATGGTGAACATCTCTAACAGCCTGCGGTCAGCATTTCATGGGACGGTCACTTCCCAGTGAACAATGCAATGATAATGGAGAAATTTTCATATATCCTACTGTTGTTTTTTAACTAACAAACATATGTGTTTAGTTACACAAAAAAAAAAAAACATTTCTGTAAATATTTACATAGCAGGTGTATATAGTCTTATGTACATTAAAAAATGCAAATTTTGTTTGGAATAAAAGTGGCAGGTTTCCTTATTTTTGCAATTCCAAAAGCTAACGATGGAAAAACCAGAAATAACCTTGTCCTATATGTTTCTTTCAGCTTGCTATCCTGTAAGCCCAGAAAGAACAGAGTGGATCGGCCGAGTCTATAGAAATTTTGTACCGAGCATATCCGTGAAATCCATAAAACCTCTTGTTGTTTAGACATTGGATGCGTTTTAAGACACTTTGGCTCTCCTGCATAACAGAGGAAGAGAGGAGAGAAAATAGAGGTGGAGGATAAACGAGAGGAAATATTGAGAGAAATAGAGAGATGGGAGAGGATTCATATCCGTCTTAGTGTGGTGATTTTAACACGGTTGAAGGGGAGCTCCATTGGGTAGGCAGTGGCAAAAATGGCAGTGGAGGAGATGAATCAGAAACTGCTTAGGGTGTCTATCAAAATTAAGTAATAGGAAAGAACAGTGAAGATACGTTGCTACACCACCCCTGTACTAACCAGGCGATGGTGTTCTGAAATCAGAACAGTTGGGCATTACATTGTTTAACCAGCTAACACTATAAATACCATTGAAATTTTTAACTATTAAATCTACAATGGCAAAAAGGGCATTAGACTGGGATGGGCAAATTTAGGTATTGATATTAAAAGCAACCTTTTATTATAACTGATAAAAGTCAACCGTAAATATTATTAGCCTGCAGTGAAGTTCTAAAACCTTAAAGCATGGTTGTACTTGGTTTGTGAAAAATGAAAACAACCCTAACTCTCTTCAGTAGTTTCATTTTCATCTACTTGAATTAAAATCCCCAAGTCAGATATATACATTTTAAAACAATCCATCATGGTCTTTAGAGGGATCCATTGCCAGGCTCTTCTATTTTGATATCTACTGCATCCCTGTATGCAGCTGCATGAACACCAAGCGCGGCACGACCAGAAGGGTCAAGATTTTTGGACCATGCTGCATCCCATTCCACAGCTTTTGCAGTACTGCATGCCACGCTAGGGCCTCCTGGAACTGTTGACCTGGCAGCACCCTGTTGAAATGAAATGGTTCAAGCATAGTCAAGTGGTTTGGCATGATTGAAAATTTGTAAACAAGTTCATGTTCAAATTTAAAATTGATCAAGGTTATGATGAGAAGGTATATATTTTTTTAAGATGAAAAGACTATAAAATTCACCTTTGGAAATAACTTCTCAAAAATTGTCCTGTAGTGGTACCCTTCTTTTGTGGTAGGAGTGTTTTCAGGGTAAACAAAGTTGGCATGCTTCAGCATTGCATCTGTGACCTGGCCATTTATCAAGATAAGGACATAAATAAACAAGGATATAACGCCAATGGTATTCTGTAAAAATTAGTTATTCAGTTCAATGTCACAGGTTAGAGCCTACTTGTTCATTAGCATGATCCTTTAAACCATCAATCCAACTGTATCCGACACCATCACTGAACTGTTCCTTCTGCCTGTACAATATGTGCTGAAAAATAGTAGAATAACATTATTTCAGAAATCCTTCAAGACATACGAATTAACATAATGCAGAAGGTGGTTGATACAAACCTTTGGCAAATATGGATTCTCATCATCATCAAATGCATTGCGCAATACCCATTTCTCTATCCTTTTAATATCAGGCTTTATCTGTGACAATTTGTCGTTAATTTCACGAGGTGATTAAAAAATGTAGTAAGATTAACTTCACTAACTAGTAAATTTAATTCATAGAGATCTGTTAGAAACTTAGAACTGTCCATACACAAATTTATTTTATACGAAAACTGGAACATTTAAACAAAAGCAGAAAGTTGAAATGACATTAGAATTTATTTCACTGCAAGTTAACATAATCTCGATTTTCAATCAACGCAGGCAGCCAAATCATAAGACAGCCTATAGCTCTTATGCTGCATGACAAGATGAACACACCAAGAAAGAAGTAAAGTTACAATACCATTTTCCAATCCGGATCGATATCCATGGCAGTGTTGATAAATTCTTTATCCAAGAACGGTACACGTGCCTCTATACCCCAAGCCGAAGTTGATTTATTGGCTCTGAGGCAGTCATAAAGATGAAGTGCTTTAATCTGTCAAATCATCAGACACCAAAAACTTGAATAAATGGGTAAAAGTGCACAGGAATGAAGAGATAAAGATGCACATAATAATTAGATAAAAATATGGGGATAAGCACAAGAATTATGGTATATTACTTTTCGGCATGTTTCTTGATGAAGCTCTTCCTTGTTAGGCGCCTTATGGAAATACAGGTAACCTCCAAATATTTCATCTGAACCTTCTCCAGACAGAACCATTTTCACTCCCAATGATTTGATTTTTCTGGACATGAGAAACATTGGAGTACTTGCTCTGATAGTCGTTACATCATATGTTTCAATATGGTAAATGACTTCCTCAAGTGCATCTATACCTTCCTGATATATAGCCAAAATAGAATATTAAATTACCTCCGAGTTAGCAATAAAAATCTCGTCTGCACAAGGTAAAATGGTGAGATAATGGGAGAAATTGTCACCTGAACTGTGAAATGAAGTTCGTGGTGGCGAGTGCCAAGATAATCTGCTACCTCTTTTGCGGCTTTCAAATCCGGAGAGCCCTAAATGGTGGAAAATTAAGTCATGTCATGAAGCATATAACTACTATTACTTATGGACTGAAGAAGCATAATACAACTCATTTTCACCATGAGGAAAGGGTCCCGACCTCTATACCAATGCAAAAAGTATGTAACTGTGATCCCCACTGACGGGCAGCGGCGGTATCAGCCAAATATCGATTGGCCACTGCAGCAACAAGTGATGAGTCCAGTCCTCCGGACAAAAGAACTCCAAAGGGTACATCAGTCATCATTCTCTTAACTACAGCCTGCATGATATCACAGTAAAAACAAGAAAAAGTTAAAAAGGATGTTCTTAGGGTTATGACTTAGTATCGAGTACATCAAAGGAAGTCACTAAATGTGTAAAGAACAAAAAAATTATTATTTTTCTTCACCAACTAGAACATAGTAATCAGCTCCAAACTCCAAACATGAGCTTATGGGAAATTAACTATACTCTCTCAAAAGGCACTTGCATTTCACGGTGTATTTTGGTTTCATCACCTCTAGTTATGACATGACACTCCTAAGCTTGTTACAAATTTAGCAGGTTTTGGTTTCTTGTGAAAATGATATCATAGACAAAATAAATGTGAGGGTGCTTTAAAATTCCAGTGAGAACTGAAAATTGTCTGAAGCATTTCTTTAAGCAAATGCAGTAGAACCGGTGTTGTCAATCATGGAACGTGGAAAATAGCAGTTTGTTCAAAGTCCACTACAAAACAGTGGTATAGCTCGCTTTAGCTGCTATTTGACAACATTTTGTGCTAAATAGACAGATAGTGTATTGTGAAACAATAGCGACTTGCTCAATTTCAACTATGCTATTGTGCTATAGCCACTACATAACAACACTGAGCAGAACTGGACTGGACTTTCTAAACTTAAAACGGTGAAAGAACTCAATGGATGAGACAGGAATAGCTAACCCTCTCAAAGGCCTCACGCAAAACCGTTGGATCATAGCGTGTTGATGGAATTTGCTCTGAGAACCATGGTGGATTGCACCACCTTCTTAATCCTCCTGCAAATACAACAAAGTTTAACAGGATTTGTAAGTGTGTATCATAAAATTTAGACAGTAAAAGGAGAAGAACAAATGGAATTGAATTTACTGGAGTAACCATAATCAGAAAAAATAACAAGTTGCATTATTTTTACCCTGTTTGCTGGAATATATATGCCCTGGAGGAAAAGATATGAATTGCTCACAATCGTCAATCAGAGCTTTCATTTCAGACGCAAACCATATTGATCCTGCAAAATAATCAGCCCTTCTATAAATAATATATCCAATTCAAGAACAAAAATTATACCATGCATACATAACCAAATGTATAGACAACTCTTTGTTTTCTATCCTAAAAGTATTCAACTGCAGAATGTAAAAGATTAATTAATGCCTGTGTATGCTAGAGGGGGAGAGAGATATAGAGATGCTTCATTACATTTCGTTTGAAAAACTAGGACATGTTCCTCAACATTAGAAGCATCGGCAAATATAACAAAGTCATCCTTAATGTTTATACTTTATACAGATATGTAGCAGGATATCATTCATAATTTAGTAAGAAATTAGTATTGTACTTTCAATCTTTAGTTCATTCACTTGAGTTATAAAAATCCGTGTGCTATGCAAATAAGGGTAAACAACATCAAGTTTACTAATAGTCTAATACCACAAAACATACGACAAAAATACATTGATTTGAAGCTTCAAATTTTATATCAGAACTCATACATTAATGATTTATTTCAATTTCAGTGTAAAAAGTTTTACACTGTCAACAAATCACTACCAATGATGTGTATGACTTCGAAATTAGTTATGAAAGTCAAATGTTTTTAATCATCTGGCAACCAGGATTGATCAACGATTCGAAAAAAATTACAGAGACAATCTATACGAATAAAATTCACTTCAGTTTAGCAATTTAGCACACTACATGTCCAAACTCATATACATCTCTGGTTAAATATGAGTGGCTTAGACACCAAGAAGGTTGAGGTTAAAATGTAAAAATGTTACAAAAAGGACAAGCCACATACCATCATGGCCCCAACCCAAGTAAAGTGGGGTGATGCCAATGGCATCACGAGCAGCAATAAAACTTTTATCTCTGGTATCAAGAAGCACAAATGAGAACATCCCATCCAGCATATCAACAAACTCTTCACCATATTCTTCATACTAACCACATCATAATAACTACTCATCAGAATAATATGAAAAATAGTAAAATAATCATAAAAAAATCAAATTTCTTCTGAAAAAACTTACAAGATGGGCAATGACTTCACAATCACTACCAGTTCGAAATTGATGAGATTTCAGTTTCTGTCTCAATATCTTGTGGTTGTATATCTCCCCATTAACCTAATGTCATAGTTTCAAGAGAAAATGTGGCAAAATTAAAATTCTGCATGGAAGTGTACTTTACATTAAATTAAAAGAAAGACTCTGTACCACTCTGATCGAAGATGTGTTCAGTGTCAGAGACACAACAACACAAATTATAAACAATGTAATAATAAAAAAGAACATGCAAATAGAAGATAAGATACGTACGGTGACAATAACGGTCTTGTCATAGTTGTAAAGAGGTTGATCTCCAGAAGTAGGGTCCACAATAGCAAGACGTTGATGAGCGAGGTAACAATCTTGATGACAATGCAAACCACTCCAATCAGGTCCTCTATGTCGCAACCTGCGAGACAATTCGATGATACGAGCGCGTTTGGACTGAGAATTGTCGACCACACCCAACACTGCTAAGATTCCACACATGACGGCTGCCAACAACAAAACCAAATCTGATTGATGTTTTTCTTTTAGTATCAAAAGTAAAAAGTTTATGTGATAGTTCACTTTAAAAATTGAATTTTAATCATTAAATTACTTGACCAAAAAAAAAAAAAGTATTACAAGTTTATTACACACTTCTAAAGCACATGTGGGCGGGAGGGACGGCGGCAGCCCAGGCATCATTTTTCTTGGGACACCAAAATTATTATTTATTTTTTTAGAAAAAAATATATATTATTTTTATTTAGTAGTTAGTACTATATAAATATATATTTTTTTAATTCGTTTTTAGAAAATCCACTAGGGTGACTTAGGAGATGATGTTCCGGTTCAAGGCTTAGAGGGTAGGAATGTTAGTTCAAATACTTCTCAAATATCTTCCAACACTTCTTTATCCAACAAGAAACAAAAGAAGTTTATATACAAAAAGCAACCCGTTGGTTTCAACTAAGCAGGAATGAGAACTCGTGCCCACAAGAGTACCTCCAAAGTTGTTCGACCATGAAGATCTTTTCTGTAGGGTGGTGGGTGTGTTCCCCCGTATCCATTTTCCCCTTCCTTTTTAGTGTTTGTTTAGATCTTCCTTATTTCGTTTGATCGCTTATGTATTCGGGTGCATGCCCCCTCCTACTTTTAAAAAAAACACATATATTTTGTATTAGTTCACAACACAACCTATTTCAACCTCTAGCCCATCATTGGAGAGATTTTCCTTTGAACAACAAAGGACGTTTTCACTATTATCAAATAGTAAAAGTATTCTTAATGTCTCTCCAAGATACAAGTAGAAAATTGTTGTTGACACATATCATAAGGCTGAGAAACACATGTAAAATACAAAATTGTCCCTCGGCATTTAACTGCCGAGAAATTCAAAAACCGGCTGCAGTTAACTGCCGAAGAAAACCTCGGTAGCTAACTGCCGAGAAAACTGTTTCATCAGATGAAACAGCCACCTGCTCCCCCTACACACTATTTCATCATCAACTTCCATACCACTTCCGTCCAATCCCCAAATCCAAATATATTTTTTCACCAAATCTTGCTCCAAAATCATTCAAGCATCAAGCATAGGAGGTATCAACACACTTTTGACGTAAAAAAACAGGTATTGAGCATTTTAATCCTTTCATTTTTAGCTTTTGTTATGGGTTTTTACGTTACTCACGTAGAAGTCTGTCATGGGAATCATCGGCAGCTTACTACCGAATTAAATCTCGGTAATTAACTGCTGAAGTAAATTTCGGTAGTTATGTACCGAGAAATACTTGTGAAAAATTTTTCAGAACGAAAAAAAGACAGCTACTGCCATTTTTTCAAAAAAAAAAATTCTTTGTTTTTTTTTGTTTTAATTCATTATGGCATTGATGTTTATGCATTAGTTAGTTGTTAATTCATATTTTTGTGTTGTTTAATTATAGTAATGGTAGAGAACGCGGAAGATGTTCCGGGAGAGACAGCCAAATTTTGTCGAAATTTCCGGAGATGTCAAACCGCCTAAGGTTGAAGCCAAACCAAACATTGGTGGAGCTTCCATCCATGTTGAAGCTTCTAAATATGTTGACTCCGGTGTCCTCCCACTTCATGCCCACGAAGTTGACACGGCTAGGTTTTTTCAGACGACGTTAAGTGGAAAGATAGAGAAGAATTGCTTGAGTGGGCACGTCGTCAAGTAAATAAGGCGGGATTTACAATTGCTACACAAAGGTCAAGCTTGATCAATCCAATGTTGCGCCTAGTGTGTGAAAGGAGTGGAGCTCACAAAATTCCA
>Ga0315915_1007314_pt1 | contig 13235 bp, 4 predicted proteins | sample MpolbnodulesMG_FD_207738 | JGI IMG/M metagenome (GOLD analysis project Ga0315915, IMG submission 207738) | Medicago polymorpha root nodule microbial communities from Los Angeles, California, United States - branched nodules | ecosystem: Host-associated > Plants > Roots > Nodule | place: USA... | reverse complement strand
TGCATTAAAGCCTAAAAATTAAATCTATTGCCTTCCTAAATTTCACAACTTTTTGAACTGAATGGTTATTAAATAAAAAAAAGAAATATAAAGAACTGCATGTGAAAGGGTGGTTCGAATGTGAAACAGTAAGGATTCGTTTCTTGATTTTGAGTTCTGACACGTGGCCTTTTTGAAGTAGTTGGTATGTCATTACATAAGCCAGAAGTCTGTTTTATGTCTTGTTTCTGTACTGGTACTGACTGATACAGTTCTTGACTGCTTTGAGATATTAAATTGTGACCTGAATATAAAACATTTTCTTCTTTAGGAAGTTTCACTGACTTTATCACAAGAACTGTGATTTGGATTGATGAAAATAGGAAAAATTACTTCCATGTCCCTTAACTTAATTTCAGATAACGATGTGGTGCTTTTTTTCCCTTCCGGTCATATTGGTCTTTCTCTCATGTTTGGATATAGATTTTCAAGCTTCAAATCCTTGAAATTTTCAAGAAAAAAACCTAATTCACACTAATTTTACAGTTTTTGTTAACTGTGACAAAAAAATTAATTAATTGTATATTTCAAGGAAAATAAATTAGGGATGAAACATGTTCCAAGGAAATAAAAGGGTTGTTGGAAAATAGAAACTATAAATTTAGGGATGTTTTAGGAAAGATGTTATTCAACATGGGTGGAAGTAAATAAATTTAGCGCATCAAACATGTGTGTTTGCTTATAAATTTGCTTACAAGTTAACTGTAATTTCATGTTCATGTGATCTGGACCATAAGCAAGTCATACTAAGTACCTGGAAAAATGATGGTTGTATCATATGATTTCTTGGTACAAATTGCTGGTCATGGAGAAAATATTGGCTATGAGGTGCCCTGTCTTATAGTTGCTGCTAAGGATGATATGGATCCATTTGCATTGGCTATACAAGATTCAACTAGGGTATTTTTCATTAACTTATTAATTTGCATGATCATATACATAATTGTTGGATGTTTAGATAAATAGAGATTTAATGCGGTGAATGGACACTTTTTGGAACTATGATTTCATCCAAAATTTTCTGATATGCAATAATTATATTATATAACATGTAGTTGCCTATGTATATGCATGCTTTGATCTTTAAATTGAATTTTGATTAAGCTGATTGAAAACTAGTTTTATTTTTCTTGTTTCACTTTTTTATATTGTAATGTTTTGGATTTGTGACATTTTTTTTTTTTGCGCATTTACATTTTACTGTATGCCATCTTTGAATGGCAGTTTCAAGCTTAAATACTGCTATACCTCATTTACATAAATACTGCTATACTTCTGTTTCAAGCAGAAGTTTAATCTGGCTCTACCAATTTTTCTGGGATTTGTTAACATTGATTTGGCTTTATAGTTGGTCAATTTCCGCTCTTATCACAACACTTCCTTGTTTAATTTTTCTTGTTTCACTCTTTCTATATTGCGATCCTCTGGATTTGTGACAGTTTTTTGCGCATTTTTGTTTTACTGGATTTTTTTTGTATGTCATCTTTGAATGGCAGTTTTAAGCTGTTAACTTGGAATTTGGAAATATTGCTACTATGCCTCATTTATGCAAATATTGCTGCTATACTTGTTTCAAGCATAAGTTTTACATGGCTCTACAAATCATCTGGGATTTATTAACTTTGATTTGGCTTTACAATTAGACAGTTTCCACTCTTATTACAACACTTTCGCATGCATTAGTATTGGTCCATGTTCTGGTATACGTTCAATTAAAATCTGTTAGTTGCAGACTTTTAGCTAGAAACCTGATATTGTTTTATGTCTTCGTTTGCATTTGATCCTATTATATTTGGAAAGTTATATTTTTCAACGTTTTATACTGACTTGCAAGCATAGAGTGAAGATAATACTGTTGGCTTTTCCATTTATGGGTATTACCTACGATAAATGATGTGCCGATAAGCACAGCTGAGTGTTCGAACATGTCTTTCTTGGCATATATAATCACGGCATATCTTCCTTGTCAAGAAAGAGAGCTGCCTTTACAATTAGACAATTTGCACTCTTATTACAACACTTTCATGCGCATTTAGTATAGGTCCGTGTTCTATCTATGCTCGATTAATCTGTTAGTTGCAGACTTGTAGCTAGAAACCTGGTACTGTTGGAGTTCATTTTTTGTCTTTGTTTGCATTTGATCCATATATATTTGGAAACATATTTTTCAAGGCTTTCTACTGACTTGCAAGCAAAGGTAAAGAGTGAAGAGAATACTGTTAGCTTTTCCATTTAGAAAGTATCATCTACAAGGAATGATGCACCGATAAGCATAACTGAGTGTTAGAGCAGATTGTCAGGAAAGATGATGTGTTCTTATGTCTTCCATAGCATTTATAATCATGGCATATGTGATTTCTTGATGGTGAAGTTTTTTCAAACAACTGCTTACCTTCGGACATGGCAATGTGTTTTGTAGGTTAGTCAGGACATGGGAGTAGAGGCTCCTATACCAATCAGTGTGAAGTTGGGGGATTTCAACAGTTTATTCCGTCCAATTGTAACTGCTGCTGAGCATCCTCATTTAAGCATTCCAGAAACTGAAGCTGGAAAGACCCGCAAGCAGATTAACAAGATCTTATCGCGATCTCTTTTGTGTGTTTCAGGTATATCAGTTTTGTTAGTTGTTCATTAATTTCCATTTAGCTTTGTAGGTCAGTTTTCAGATTGATTTGTTAGTTCATTAATTTCCATTTAACTTTGTATGTTAAAGCTGTTTGGTCTTGTATACTAACTAATGAAATGAGACCATTAACCTACTTAACTTTTGGGTGACGTGGTATATCTTTATTAACCTACTTAACTTATAACCTTGGTGTATGCAACTGAACTGGTTGCTATTTGTGTTTCCAGTTAGCTTGTTTTGTTTCTATTGTGTTGATGATGGAGGACTTTTTCCGAAATCGTCATTCTGATTCACCTTGCTGGTTTTGTTTCATGTTCTTTTTATTTGTTTTAGGGTAGAGATGGTTGGGTAGGGCCAGTGAATTATCAACAAAATCAACTGGTAGCAAATGAATAAATAAATATCTGTTAACAAGCCCCTACTTTTTAGGAGGTTGGGAATCATCTTTCCAATTCTCCAGAAAGTAGAGCCAAATGATTGGGTAACTGCATGGAAGAGAGCTGCTTGTATTTGGGCGTCCAATATTTTAGGATATTCAGTCAGCCACTAGTCTTTCAATTATTTTTCCTTCATCTTTTGACTTGTTTTGTTTTGGAGTTCCAAAGACTTCAAATTTAAGTCACAAGAAAATATAATTGTGGGTTTTGTTTAATAATTTTATTAATGCATTATATTGCAGTTGGAGGGCAATAGCGGTTGTTGGGATCGGTGCTTACATATGCTGCAAGGAAGAGTGCATCTGGTTAAATGGTGAAGGTTTTGTGCATGGGTCGTGATATATACCTTGATCTGGATTTAGTCTGCTCTTTGGCTAAAGGCTTTAAAGGCTTTTTTAAGCCATCTGCTATAGAGTTTGCAATATTTTTATAACCATCACCTTCAGTTTAGTTTTTTGTCAAGGTTGAATTAGGTTAGCACAACTTTTATACACAAATTATTGCAATAACGTGTTATACTGTTAGGTCCAGTTCATTACTGGAAACTCAAAATGAAAGCATCGTCTTTGCATGATTTAGCTTTGCCTGAGGTTGACGTTGAAATACATCTTGAAGCTATACTTTTTTCTTTCTAAAACGTATTTTTTTTTCCTCCCTTCAAAATGGAGATTATATATATTCAATCAATTTTTGCAAATGTCTGTATGTCACCTTATTTCTGATGGGTGGATGGCGTGGGTTTGAGTTTGACTCGGGTGACTCAAAAAAATTATTTTTATTCAATTAAATGTAGTTTTGATTGAATTAGGATTGAAAAAAATTATGAAGTCGCATTGAAGTAACAAATTTGATTGATTCAAAATATAACTTATGGTAAAGATCGGCTCTGTCTCCGGTGGGAGACTTGAATAGGTTTCCTACGGTAGGAGACATGTCTGTTTTTTTGTTTTTTTTTTGCAAAATAAATATGAACCATTGGATAACCAACTTTGGATTAAAATGCTTACTATACACCTCCCACACCCAATTGCTTTATTCTAAATTACTCTTCTCCTTCCTCTCTCACCCCAATAACGAGTCTGGGTATGCTCCATTTAGTTCATTTATGGTTTGGATGTAAGAGATGTGACAAAAAATATTTTAAAGGCTGAGATTTAAAATTAAAACAACAATTATTTGTTTAATTAAAAATAACAAATCATGAACATCTCTCTTCCTGCCCGTCTGTCTCTCTTGCCTCCGTCAAAGAAAATTCACATGCCAATACTTTCATTCCTTTGAATAAGATTGAATATCAATTGATGTGAATCATGATAAAATAAAAATAATGAATTGGCAAAATCTAGAACAATGATACAAAGATAGATAATTGGTGAAGGTTTAGAGAGAGAAAAAGGAGAAATTCATTAAGAAATTGAATTGAAGCTTGGATGTAGCTTACGTGGGTGAAGAAGAAGGGTCTGGGGGAGAAGGGCAGCCATGGATTGGTTTGTGATAGGGTGGAAGCGAGAGAGACAGCCATGAGAGGAAGAGGGAAGCAGATATGCGATTTATTAATTTTTTTTTATTAACATAAATAATTGTTGTTTTAATATTAAATCTCAGCCTTTAGATGTGTTTTTACCACATGTCATGCATCCATAGACCTAAATTGACTAAATGGAGCTAATACTAAAAGGAGTTTTTTTTTTTTTTTTAAGAGGCCCGCAGTGATCTTATTGTTGTCACCACTTCATTCTTTCCCTTTGTTTTTCCAACACTGTTATGTTGGAGGTGCAACTCTCAGTTGCTAGATTCCCCTAATCAATAGTATTCAAACAGTGCAACATGTTGATCACCGTTTTTATAGTTAAATAATAATAATTTGGCTTATTCAATCACCCGGTCCCTTACTTAATTGATTGTCTCAATTTGGTCTCATAACTGTAATTTGTACCAATTTGGTCCCCTATGTTTTGCTCTATTACAAGTTTTAGTCATTTCTGTTAGTTTATCTAAATTTAGTCATTTATGTTAGTTTCTCTAAAAAAAACGTTATCAGAAAGAACTAAACTAGTAACAGAGCAAAACATAGAGGACCAAATTGGTACATAAGTTAACGTTTTTTTTAGAGAAATTAACAGAAAGGACTAAAACTAGTAACAGAGTAAAACATAAGGGACCAAATTGGTACAAATTATAGTTAGGGGACCAAATTGAGACAATCAATTAAGTTAAGGGACCGGGTGATTGAATAAGCCTAATAATTATTATGCAACAAAGTGACAGTGTTAGCGTGTGGTTATTAGCTTTAGCTTCTTGTTGAATTGAAACGGTGGGTGATATATGATTCAATTTAGCTTTACCAACTTTTTTTGTTTTGTTTGAAATCTGCAATTTTATGTCACAGATTGACTTTAAAATTGAAATTTTCAAGCATATAACCACCGAAATTTGCTTTAAAATCATAGATCGAAGGGTTATTTGATTGATTTTACTCCATTAAAGTTATGTGTTGTTGCAGAAAAGAAAGAGAAGGAAGATGGAAGATTGGGTGAGAGAGGAAAGAGAAAAGTAATTTAGAATAAAAGAAAGCAATTGGTTGTAGGAGGTGTATAGTAAGCATTCTAATCTAAAGTGGTTTACCTTTATTCAATGGTTCATATTTATTTTGCAAAAAAAAATAACAACTATGTCTCCTACCATAGGTAACCTATTTAGGTCTCCCACAGGAAACGGAGTCTCGTTCTCAATTGTCTATTTATTACCCAATTTATTCATATTCTAAATTTTTATCCAATTATCAAAATTTTTGAAAAATGAACAAAATTCTAATTACTAAATTTTTATCCAATTATTCAATAATCTAAATTTTCGGGAAAAAAAATTCCAATTCTTTCCAATTATTCAATAATCTAAATTTTCGGAAAAAAATTCCAATTCTTTAAATTTTCTCAATTTACTTCAACATCTTGTACTAAATTTTTATTCTTTTAATGTATCTTTAATTTATAAATATGATTGATAGTATATTTAATCTATACTATGATTTAAGAAAAATTGAAGAATTTACTTCTACTTAGCCAATACAAACATTTTCTTATGGGCCTCATTTGCAAAAAAACCCATTAAGCCCAATACAGGTGGGACCCGCGTTTTGAATGTTTAAGCCCAATACAAACATTTGCCAAAAAAGCAATTAAAATATTTTGATTTATTCTTCAAGTGGGACCTGCGTGGGACCCACATGCTCTCTCTCCCTTTAAGGCAGCAAGTCACCCACTCCTCCATCCAAACAAATCTCAACCATTGGCATTAAAATAATAATAAATGAACGGTCCAGATTTAATTTAGGGTCATTTTTGCACAACTTTTGCATGGTGCACAAATCTTTTCCTTGTGCATTGTAAACCCCACTCCATAATACATGTCCTCTTTTTTTCACAATTAGAAATTTAACTTCAGTTAACAAATTATGAAAGGTGCCATTTAGAATGGACCTTTTCATGAATTTGTCCATGATGGACAAATAATGTAAACCATTAGATTAAGTAGACTCAATGATCTTGTGATATACTCTCTACACCATATAATATTCATATTTTGATCTCTCTCCTCCATCAACTCTAATAACAACAATGGGTACTTCTCCATCCACCATCACCACACCCACCAAAATCCATCACCAGATCTGAAACGGGTAGTGCATACCCGACAATTTTTTTCAAGCTGACCATCCTCATTCAAACAAGTGGTACCAACGTAGAAGTGAGAGTTCTAAACCAATTATGAAATCAGAGGTCTAAGAGAAACTCATCAAAGAGAAACGAGTTTACTTTGAACTCTTCAGTTCACATGTGAATACTCCGAAAGACACTGGACATTGTTTACTCCTCTATTCCTAACAAACAACTTCTCCAAAAGCTTCTGGTCCTTCTTCTTCGACGAGTACTTGATTTGAAGTAAACGTTCATTTTCTTCTTCTTTGTTCTTTAGAATTTTATATTTGTATCTATATGAATGATATTGATTAGGATGGAGAGATAAATTTGTAATGAGTTATGCACATAATCAAAGAGCCTTGCTTTAACTTATGTAAAGTTGTCTTTTTCCTCCTTCACCTCTTCTGATTTTCTCTTTTAATTTATTGTTTTCTACTCCTTATGAGAATTTTTAAGGACCAAAAAGCTTTAGCCATAATTTTTTGTTACTTGAGGTTGAAGGAGGGGACTTGCTTCCATGACCATGAGTTCGAGGAGGAAGCTTTTGTTCTGGGTAAAAAGAAAGAGAAAGGATGTGTTGGATGGAATTTTTTTAATTAATAAATAAACCAAAAAGAATGTAGATGTTTACTTTTGGGGAGATTGTGTGTAAAGGGTACATAGGACTATTGTGTGGATTAGATTAATCAAAAGGTAAATAATTGTGGTCTATTATGGACCAATATTTTCATTAGTCCATTCTATATGAAACCATTATGAAAAGCCATGATACATGCCTTTGGAGACATGCACGAAAAAATATTTATATAATTGCCTTTAAGAAAGATAAATTGCCAGTTTTGTCCAAGTGATATAACCTGAAGTATTATTGTCCCACATGTGCCAAGTGCAATGCAACTACCTTCACTTATTTAAATCATGAATGAAAACTTTTGCTTAAAATGATTGATTAGTATCTTTCATCCATAACACTATTATTGCCTTTACAGAGTTTGGGATCTTACCGTAGAGTGGACACGTTAAACGCATTATTTCCAGCACCGTCGATTTACGCGAAGGAAAAACAAAATTGATATATTAGTGATAAACACATAGACTTTGATAAGGTTGCAAATTTGGAGAGAGATAAACTTAAATCGTTTTATGAGTGTTTTCTTTTTTGGTTACAATTTTATATGTGTTTTTAAAATCTACATATCTTTTCTATTTGGATTGAAACTCCATTCCCTCACCCCCAATGTTTTTCCATAAATAAAAAAAAGGAGGAAAAAAATCGCCAATAGTCTTTTTTTTGGCACATTAATAGTCATTCATTTATACACTACAAAAATTTAATTCGTATCACATAAAAAAATTAAATTCATAAGTTAACCAAAAGTTTAAAATTGATTCCGAAATGTTAGTTGTTTTACTATTTTTGCATTTTTTTTACAAAGTACTATTTTTGCAAATAAGGGGATGTATTGGATTATGATTTTTGGGGATTTTAAAAGACTTACTAATTATGAAAAAATCTTATAGTATTCAATCAAGACTCTTTGCAATTTAAAAAAAGTCTTGTGGTATTCAATCAAGACTCTTTGTCATTTTAAAAAAGTCTTGAGGTATTAAATCAAGACTTTTCATCACTTAAAAAATTCTCATGGTATTCAAAATCATTCAAATTTTGAAGGATTGTTTAATAAATTGAATTTTGATGGATTTTGTGGAATTTTCTAGTGCAATTTTAACAAGAAAAAGTCTTTCATGAAGACATGAGATTTCTTGAGATTGTTTTTCTTATAAAAGTTTACTATCTCTTTGTTATCCCTTATCTCTTCTCCCTTCTCTCTCTTTTCTCCTCTCTCTCCTCTCTTTTCTCCCTTCTCTCTCTTCCCCCTCTCTTTCCCTCTCTCAATCTCTCATAAAAAATAAAAATAAGAGTCTGTATTGAGAATATTATGATAGAGTTGTAATCATTTCTTTTTAATGAGTCCTTAAAACTTATAAAATCTTTTGAAATCTTACAAATCCATGAAATCTTTTAAAATCTTATGATGTAAATCCATTGAAATCTAAATTGAAAATCCTGATAGTCTTTTAAAATCATGAAAGTCATTAAAATCCTCAAAATCTCTTGAACACACATAAGTGGTTAATGGTTAACACCAAAAAAGATCATAAGTGGTTAATGGGTAATGCCAAATGACAAATTGTTCGGGAGAATATGATAGTTCAATTTATGTGTAGAAGAATTATTGATCAACTTTTACTTACCTCCCGACCAAATTCTAAATTACCAGAAGGAAAAAAAATGCATTGAACACTTTTTTTAATCTTTCATTAGTTATTAAAACAAATACGATGACATTATTATATTTATATTTATTATTTTTTTACATAAAGAAAACAATAAATCTTATTTCAGGAGTAAATTATATTTGAAAGACTATTTTGAGTATTAAATATATAGGCACTTATTTCAGTTAGAATTTGATCGTTAATTTCTCACTTTGCGACGGTCTATTCTCTTGCACTAGACCTTTTGCTAATTTATTGACAAATGCTATTCCGAGCAAATAAAATAGGTGAAAACAATAGAAAAATTGCACTAGTCAAAACAAACGGATAAAACACTAATTCTCCGAACAGGGTAACAAGAAAAATGAAAGAAAACGAGAAAAAAACAAATTGGATGGTTTATTTTTTACACAAAGAATGTTCTTTTTATAGGAATTTATAGAATTATATATATAAAAAAAAGTAATGAATGGATGGATAAGAGTTATATAATATTGGTTAAATATAGCATTCATTCCTTTAAATTAGATATATGTGTTTAGTCCACCTACGTGTGCAAACATGAAATCCTATTATTGGTCTAAATATTCTGAAACTTTGTCTACATTCATCGAGTCGCATAAATCCATCGAAAGAACATGATCACATATACTAAATAAAATTATGTATAAGATAAAGTTGGTTTGAAAGCTTACGTTAAGTTCAATAAAGAAAAAGACAACAATTAGATGAAAAAACAAAATAAGATGTTCAAAAGGAAATAAAATAGGATGGATAGGTATTGGTTTGGTTTCGGAAGTGCAACCGTGACACGAGTTTAGACATTGAGGCACGATTTTGGGTCCGTTTTGGAGGTGTTTTTGAAAGCAAAATCGTGGCAAAATTTGACAAATCGTGACATGATTTTTGAATAAGGGTGCAATACAGTATTGTGTACGAGCTTAATCGTGGAAAAAGTATGCATTCCTTGACCCATTTGTTGAGTGAGCTTGATAATCTCATGGAAACCAAAGGAAGGAACATTTATGAAACATAAAGTCTAAAGGTTGAGGGTTTTAGGTGAGATTCAACGTGTCCAAATGTGGATCTTGAAGAACCAAAAGAGGGGGTTCTTGGGAGAGGGTTGGTGCCTTTCGGGGAGAGATTCACGGGGTTGGAAAACACGTAAGTATAGAGTCATTTGTGAGCAACTTGGGGTGAATCTTAGAAAAGCAAAAGTGAATATCCTTAGGTAATCAAAGTACAGGGGTTGGTTACTCATGGGGGTTAAATTCTAGAGTTGTGAAACAATTGAAAAACATCTTGGGTGGATGGAAAATCTTTGATTGTCTTATTCATGGGGAGATATTGGGAAAATTGATAGAAATTGAGTTTGTTCTCAGAGAGTTTGTTGAAACTAATTTATTGTAACAATTTTGTATCTCTTTGTAAAGAACTTATTGATAATGAAGTAGAGAGATCTCTCCCCTTATAGTAGGTCATTGTTGGACCGAATTAAGCAAACAATTTTTTGATGTTGTTGTTTATCCTTTGCTCTATTTATAATCTTGTTTTACATTTGTTTGTTACTTGTGATTATTTTAGTTATTAATTGTCATTGATACTCCTCTCATGCATATAAATTTCATTTATGTGAGTTACAGGTCACAATAGATAACAATTTTATTTCTTTTAATTATTAAATTTCTTAGCATGTGAATAAAAATGTTAAAAAGACATTTAATTGAAAACGGATGACTTTATATTTTATAGGTTAAAAAACTCCAACTTATTGGGAACATAATTAAACGATGCATCGGATTAAACGTGCAACATTTATTAAATATCCTTATATATGTAAGTAAGTAAAGTAAGTAAATAAATAAATAAAAAAAAAAGAAAATGAGTAAAATAACCTTACATGAGCTTCTCACTTATTCTGGGAGATCGGTCGGAGCTTTGGTTGATTCCAATGATGCGGAATCAATGCATACCCTCGTGAAGAAACTCATCACGCAACATGGGGCTACTGGTGAGTGGTTGTTCAAGCTTGAAACCAGGCTTGCCTCGTCTTTAACACTTGGAATTGCTGAGGGGACAAAGCTTAAAATACAGGAAAATACTCTGATGTCTGAGACTGCTAGGCTCAAAACTCAGAAAGAAAATATAAAGATTGATATCAAGAGGAAGAAGGAACAACTTGCGATTCTTCGTGAGAAGAAAACTCGTTATGAGTTGGACAGATCTGCCGAGGAATCTACCGTCTTGATCCCTCCGTTTACCGTCGCCGCCGGGTCTAGCTTCAACATCTCTGCTGGTTCAGATTCAGCCTCCAAATTGCTCCCGGCGAACTTTGCTTTTGGAACATTGGTTCCTCGCTTCCCTTCCGATGGAGATGGAGGGGCTGATCCCAATATGAACCCTAAGCCATCGAAGAAGTGATCGTGAAGTTTTGTTCGAATACTATGTAATTGAGCTCGTAGCTAGCTTTGCTGATTAGGTAAAATTAGCATTAGCTTTTTTAATCAAGTGCCACTGCACATTTTAAATTGTAATCAAGTGCTACTGCACATTCAATTATGCTTTCTATTGAAACAATCAAGGGTTATGATCAAATTATTGCATTTTATTAGTTTAATGGTACTTAAATTTATTGGATTTATTTAAGTTTTTATTAATACTTGTCAGTTAGATTTAGAAACTGAAGCCTCATGGGCAATACTTGATAGGTACTGTTTTACTTTTATCCACTCTGAAGGTATTAATTTGAGTAACAATGTGCTAACACTTGACATTTTTTTATTTTTCTAAAAATCTGATCACTGCATTAAACAACTGAACAGCAATGTTGTACTCATGGATCATGCTATTCCTAGAATAATTAAAGCAATATTCATAATGAGTTGAATCACAAATCAGTCAGTCATTAGTCTCCGTCAGGGAGACGCAGAAATTATTTAATGGACCATATGATGTTTAGTCCAAATAATCATAATATGCATAAGTTTTGAAGTAGAAAGCTTCTTGTGAAGGAAAAGAGAAAATTTGATACAATTCCATACAATATGTAAGGTTTCTGTATTTTTTATTTTGGGATAAAAACTACAGAACACAATAAATTCATTTACAAAGAGGTGATTATAATTTTCTAGTCTTAATTTCATAAAGAATCAGTTTGGTATTTACCCTTAATTGGTGATTTTATTGACACTTCCTCATATAACTTTTTTTACAAATGGCCACCAAATAGACCCTCAAGTAATGTACTTTGAGGATTGAACTATGTCAAAACCTATCAAGAATACCAGAAGCTTTCCTCTTAGCTCTTGAAGTTCCACACTGTGCAAGCTTAGACAATGTACCATTGGCTATTTCATCTTTTATTTCCTTCCTCTTTGTTTTATCATTGAAAAATATGATGTACAAGATTGCAACACAGTTTTCCTTGCTCCGATCCGAAATGTTGTTATCCCTTAAAATACCCATAAAGAAAAGGGACAGCGCCGTGACTTCCCAATGCTGCAACAGCCTTTGACTGGCTGGAGAGAAGTGCCAATAGAGCCAAAAAACTCATCAACTAGAACACGGTCCATGATGATCTTGCTGAGAATAACCTGAACTGCACCTTCTCGAACAGTCCTCGCTTTTTTTTCATGTGCAATACAGAGAATGAATATAGCCGAAGTAGCATCTTTCATTGATGATGGATGCCCCTTTTATAAAAGATCAACCAAATATGTAATCGCATCGGTTTTCCCAATAACGTGTTTGTTGATATCAAGAGCTGATAATGACAAAATAGCTGCAGCAGCATTGCTTCTTGTTTGTATGGTTCCTGATTTCAAGGAATCAATAATAAACGTGATAAGCTTTTCATCCTCTACAAAAGCTCTCTTGTTGCTTTCATCAAATGAGAGATTTAGAACAGCTGTAATCAGGTTCTCGTGGAGTTCGGGATCGATACAAGCCACGCCGGGTGATAACGGACTGAGCAATTTCTGAATCACTTCCGAGTCACCAAAGAGTCTTCAAAACAACGGCATTCTCTTCGTTGACAGCCGAAGCTCTCTTGCAGCTTCTTTTTCATCCAATGCAGACAAGGACAGTTTGTGAAGCAACGAACGTAAACGGTATTTGTGTGCTTCAGTTACTTCTCCATTGTCAATGTCCCCA
>Ga0315915_1007313_pt1 | contig 13237 bp, 7 predicted proteins | sample MpolbnodulesMG_FD_207738 | JGI IMG/M metagenome (GOLD analysis project Ga0315915, IMG submission 207738) | Medicago polymorpha root nodule microbial communities from Los Angeles, California, United States - branched nodules | ecosystem: Host-associated > Plants > Roots > Nodule | place: USA... | reverse complement strand
CCTATTAAAAAAAATCACTTTCTAGCCCCCTAACTTTACCCCCTTCTGCAACTCATAGGCCCCCTTTGATTTTGATCTGGTCAAAGCCCACGTGGCAACTCACTTAAGTGAGATGGACGCCACATAGACAATTTTTAATTAAAAAAATCCACATGTGTATTTAAAAATAAAAAAATGAAAGGCAAAAGGATGGCACGAGATTGATTAGCTAAAAACACAGAAAATTCATCACATCACTATCATATTCATCCCCTTCAACAACATATTCATCATTCTTCAACTGAAAATTCCAGAAACACAAAATAACTACCTCCTCTCTCTTCTCCCAAAAACACAACACAACTGATTCCAGAAACATAACACAACCATGTTTTTATGTTCCTCATCATACCAAACCAGCAAAGGACCAATGTTTCCTCATCAAACCAACCATCATTATTCTCCTACAAAACACTTCAACACAAGCACAACACCTCATTCAGATTCTCAAAGGCACACTTGTTTATGCTCAAGTAAAAAACACCCAAACTTAGAATCATCACTCTTTCGTAACAAATGTTGGATAATCAAATCAAATCAAATTAGACGTTGAATTTGAGTAGAGATAATGCTAGCGCGATTGGATCTAGAGGTGGAATTTTGTCTACGTTGGAGATTTGTCAAGGTGGAACGTCGGGTTCGCAAGGTTATGTGGCTGCTGTTTTGAGGAATCTAGCGAAGTTTAATGAAATTAAAGAGAATTTTGTGGAGGAGAATGATGTTCTTGGTTGTTTTGTTAGGGTTGGCTTCGTCTGGTATTGGATTGGCGCGAGGCAATGCGATGTAGATCTGGAGTATTGAAACAAAAGAGAGAAAAAAATAGTGGAAGATTGAATGGTTTGAGAGAGAGAAAAAACCAGTGATGTTGTTGATGATGGTTGATGTTGATGATGTTGCAGGGTTTGAATATGTGAAGATGATGATTGGTGGTGGCATTGACAAGTGCGGTGGCGCCGGAGGTGGAGAATGTGGTTGTGGTGTTGAGAACAAATTCAGAATTCATATCTCAAGGAAGTTAATTTGGGGTCTTTGTAGGTTTTGAATTTTTTTAGGTTTCTTGATTTTTTGTAGATTTGATGGAACTGTTGTTGTTATTGGGTTTGCTTGTGTTTGATTCTCTTTTTGTTGTGTATGTATAGAGGAGATTGAAGAACCACATGAATGAGAAGGAGATGAAGATGATGTTGTTGTGTTTGTACAGAGGAGATGAAGGATATTCACGTGCCTATTCCTTTTCCAATTTTTTTTTTTAATATCAAAAAATGCACATATGGATTTTATATATTTTTTTAAATTAAAAATTACACACATGGCATCCAACTCACATAAGTTAGCTGCCACCTATGCTTTGACTGGGTCAAAATAACAGGGGGCCTAAGAGTTGCAAAAGAGGGTAAAGTTAGAGGGTTGGAAAATGATTTTTTTTAATAGGGGGCCAAAATTGCAACTATGACAAACATAGGGGGACAAAAGCGCATTTAAGCTAATAATTTATTATAAACATAGATAGACGTGTATTATCACTATTGTTCTGCTCGGAAATGAGATTATCTTGAGAAAGATAGTGAATTCACATTGCAGACAGATTGATGGAAGAAATTGTTCCGTTGGTGAAGATCTTGCCTGAATCCATGGTGGAAGCTCAGTCGTCGGTGGAACAGAGGGGTTGTACCGACAAAAATGCTCTGACGCTGAAGTCAGAAGGAAGTGAGGAGGTTGTGAGGTTTCTTGCGAAAGAATGAACTTACATTGTTTGGAATAGGAACTCTCCTTATACACATAAGGGAGAGTGTTGAGTTTGACGCCTTATTGGACCTTACCTTGTAATTGGGCATTTTCAAGTGGATATGACCAAATGTTCAGACCAAAACAGTTTCCCCTAAGCCCTTATGGCCCTAAGCACGACGAGGTCGGCCCTCGTCGTGCTCAGGACACTATAAGTCGTGCATGAATGAGAAGTATTCTGCGCGTGACCCCATATTTATATACCCCGGGTGTGGACGTGTAGGACTTGATAAGTATGGACACGAAGTGATGATATAATCCTTTGTTGCTCATTATGAATTTCTTCTACTATGAATAATAGAAGTGATGAGGGAACAATTTCTACTAGGTGGAAGGTGTGGACGAGGTCCCTCAAAGTTAATATAACTCATAACAATAATGATAAGGAATATTCATGATGATTTCCTTTATTGATGGAGCTTTCATCATAATGATTTCCATCAAATTGATCCATGGAGAAATATAGTGCAAAAAAGATGAGAATATGGTGGAATAAATGAAGAAGGAGATGAGGTGACGAATTAAGAGAACTTAATAGTAAAAAGTAATTTATCTTTTGAACAATGAAATTAAACTTAATCTTATTTTTATTATCTATGCAGAATGCTTAAGGTGAACATGTTGATGATGATGATAACACGGTTTGGTGATGGTAATCACATTCCTTTCTTCCATGTGACTAGCGATTCTTCAAATTCTCATGTTGTTTTGTTAATGATTTGTTTCTTTATTAAAACTCATTTGGATCATCACACTGACACACCAATAGGTATATATGATATGCATGTCACACTGCATCTCATTTGCTTGGCTTAAAAGGTAGGTTCTTATTGGCTTCACTTTACCATGATATTGTTGCAAAACTCTAAGTGATTTTGTTGCAAGACTTAAGATTGTCAATTGTGATGCTCGTGCTTATGTTTCGTTATAATTTGTTTTTTTAAACTCTTTTAAATTTCAATTGGGTTGATTATCTAAAACATTAATGATATCTGAATACGATCCATCACTCTCATGTCACTGCTGCTGCTGAAATTTATATGGATAAGTGATCAACTGTGATGAAAACACAACATATTTTGATGCATGCCTTAAAAACCGAGATACAAATCATACCTAATGAGTAGCAAGTAATTGACAATCATAAGTTGTGTTGCAAATAGACTTAACAATGAGCAATCCGTAATTGAAAATAGACTTAACCATCTGCAGGCCAATTTTTATCTGAAAAAAATACTTGATCAATTGAATACAGAACAAAAATAACAAGTTGATTTTGTTAGATTGTGTCTATGACACAATCAGATTTTGTTAGTTTGATTTCCTAGGGAGCCATGCGCTGCCACTATTGAATGTTTGTAGTTTGTGTGCTCAATGTAGGATCATATGACAACTATTAAGTAATTGCAGCACACCCTTCAATTTGTTAACATTGCAGGCTCTTCTATAGATACTCACACGATGGGTAGAATAGAAGGATAATAACTTTCCATGTGCAATCATTGTGTTCTATATATGCTATATTAGTTTAACTTAATTATGACAAAAAGAAATATGGTTTTATTTTTTCAGAGCATCTTTCTTTTAAGTCATTTTTATTCATTTTTAATAGGTCATTTTTTATGCTTATTCTCTTTTCCTATTTTCAATTCATCAATATTCTTTTTCTATTGTAGAACAAGATGAAAGTGACATTGCTGCTATAGAACTCAAGGTGGAGTTAATCTCAAGTGCAACTTAATGTGTTTTTTCTACTGTGACATTGTATATACAGATGTAAATGACAGTGGTGTAGTAATATAGTATTAGAATTATATATACATATGTAAATGGCACTGGTGTAGTAAATATAGTATTAGAATTTTGGAAAAATTAAGAAAGATGCACATTCTACAATACCATAACAATGAATGATTGTTAAGACTGCATAAGAATTTTGTGTGTGCAGCTCTTTGGGTTCATAAACTGTCATTCTAGCACCAAAGCTTCTACCACCAAACAACCAAAAGATGAGTTCTGTAAGTGAAATTAGTTTATTGATAAGAAATATTAAATTGACTTTATTTCTAACTTCAATTTGATCATAATTAATAAGAATACTTTTTGCTTGCAATTAAAAAAACTGATACTAAGTCGTTTAAGTTTTTTTAAAGTAAAGCACTTAAATATGATTATGTTGAATTTCATTCAACTAATCCTTTCTTTTATTATAAAAGCTTAACTTGCCATGCTGGCAGTTAATCCTAAACACTCCAAATTTTTTCCTCCTAATCCAACATTAATTTCGGTTCTAAACTGCAAACCACCCACTACACCTCAAATGCAATAAACATGGCCTTTCATGAACATCCTTCGACCAATCAGCTTCCTTTGATTACCACTAATAACTGATGAAGATGACAACAATACCACTACGATCTTAAATGTAGTTTATCATAAAGTATTTCGTAATGTATGATGATTAAAGTTTAACTCAATCAATTATTAGACTACCTTATTGTTTATATGTTATCATTGTTGTACAAGTGAATATGTTTAAATTTTATCATATGACTTCTATTTGTTACTATATGTTAATAATGTAGCGGCTTATTTGTTTAACTTCTGTTCGGTAGGACCCGTGCGATAGCACGGGTCAAGAGTCTAGTAAAATTGAAATATTGAGAATAAATATCGAAATGACACATGACAAGAAAAACCTTACCTTTATCTTGGGTATGTAGATAAAGTGACAATCACCTACAGATACTCACATACACAAATGAAATATACAATACAATGACAGTAAAGTTTGGAAAATGTGCTCCTGTCTAAAGATATCATTGGGACTCGAACCCAAAACCTCAAAGTACTAGAGATATCTTTTTAGCACTACACCCAACCAAATTTAACATCAATCATTTGTTAGCTTTTAGATCTCTGGTTGATGCTTGTAAACATTCACACATAATCCTTGTTTGCAACATAGTTTCATGCCAGTAAACGAGTTCGTTGGATTGTTCTTGTGATTGATGCTTGGTTATTAGGATAGGGTTGAATCCATTTATGTTGATTTATTTGTCTATATTATCTATGGGTCTTTAAAATTGAACCAACCTAATGAACTTTTAGCAGGTGTAGTAAAAATGCGTTAAAGTAATAAAATATAGGCTTAAATGCATTTTTGATCCCCAATTTTATCTTCACTGAAATTTTAGTCACCCAAATTCTAAAATCACTATTCCTGTCCCCGTATTATACATTTCTTGAATTTTTGTAATCCCCCATCAATTTTGGTGATGTGTCACTCTTATTAGTATGACTTGACGAATATATGGGCTCTGGCTATATTAAGTGTATGCCATGTCATTATTTTTGGATATAGTTTTTAGTTATGATTTAATTAATACTTTAAAAATCTAAAAACATACATGGACGCAAACCTTCTTCCTCTTCTCTCGACATCCATAATTGTAAAATCCCTAAACCAATACCCCCTAAATCCATCATCTTCATCACTTGATTCTTTCTCCTTCTTCTCAAGAGAAAAAGCAAAAATGATTTTTTCCTCATTTTCATCTCCTTTTACTTCAACATTATTTTATTTGATGGGAAATGATACAATACAATGGCTTGGGAAATGATACAATACAATGGCTTGTGTATGTGATACAAACCAAACCAAACCGCATACTTATTTAACTAAGGGTATAAAATTAGTAACTCAACCCAAACATTCAACTCAACCTAAACACTTTTCACTTTAAGAGATGTTAGTGTAATTTGCCCTAAATATAATCCTTTCAAATAAAGAGTTTACCTAATTATTATACATAATATGCGGTTCACATTTCTACTTACTACCTCCGTCCTTAAATATAGGAGCCTTTTGCAAAAATTACGGAGATTAAGAAAGTTGGTTGTAGTATTGAATTTGTATATAATTACTATTGTTTTTACAATTTTATCCTTAAGAGAGAGAGTTAATTTATGTTTTCAACATAAAATTTATTGTTGATTGAAGAAAAAGATGCAAAATAAATAAGGGTATGTTGGCAAAGAAATAATTAATGTACTTGAAAATACCAAATGTGTCTTATAAAAAGGGACACATTTTTTTCTCAAAAGGGTCTTATAATTAGGGACGGAGGTAGTAATATTTTTCCCTGCTATATTAGGGTCTCAATTTGGGCTTAATTTATCGTGGATTTGAAGTTGAGATGTCCTCACTACATTTTGAAAATTGCTCTTCTCCCATCACATTTTGCTCACTCCCAACTGAACTTCACTCAGGTGTTAAAGGCAATGTGACTTAAGTCACGCTGAAATCCAATCTACGTGACTTAAGTCACGCTGAAGGCCAACATGAATTAAGTCACGCTGCGTGTCCTTTTAAAGATTAGACAACAACTCATTTCCTCTTTCACATCTAAAATCTCCAAAAACTCTCAAATCAACCAAATCCCTAATTTCTTTAAGTTCAAATCAAACAACACTCCATTAACAAGTAAGTTTTCATAATCTAACACCATTAACATTTTATGTTTATATGTTATATTTTTCCTCTTAAATTAGAAATTGTTTAGTTTAAGGGTTTGTTTAATTTTTTTTTTGGCAAGAAATGATACAATGTTTACATGTAAATGACTTATATTGCTTAATTGTTTAGATGTTTGCATGTTTACGTGTAGTTTTGAGTTTTAGCGTTTATGTATAATTTGCACTCCAAGTGTTTGATGAAATGTTTGAATGATTTTTTAATTGATTGTTTAATTTCTTATGGTGTAGATCTGAAACAATGGACAATTTGTTCAGCGCTCAAGTACGCTTCAATTGTGGAAACCCTAATTTGTTCAAGTTTTGGGTCGATGTCATGCTAAAGAATCTGAAGGATCAACTGAATGAAATCAATCAAGGACTCAACCTCGAAGACACAAGGAGGGTGGAGGACCTTCAGTATGCACGTCCCGGTTATTTGCAGTTCGAAAAGATAATGCTGACAGCCGGTGACTGCGTGATGAGCATGTTCTATAGATATCGTTAGCACCGCATGCTCCCGAGGATTGAGATGGAAGCTACATTGTTGAGATCGCCTGAAGATATTCTCAAGAGTTTGATATTATGTTTAGGTAGCATCATTATTTTGTAGTATCTTTATTTGTTGGAATTTAAGTTTAATTCATGAAAGTTTGCTGAAGATGTTGGTATTAAAGTGTCTTATACACATCGTAAAGATTTGCAGCAACCTTTGAAAAGTCAAAAGAATGTAGAGAACATAACTTGTATTTTACCAAATCAACTATATATGTTTTCACATTGAATTCACTTGTATAAGATGAGTGTGACGAAAGGGAATGTACCTCTAAGATGTTGTTTGTGCTTGATCATGCTCCTCTGTCACTTGAAACTTGTAAGTTGGCAGTGCAGTAGGATTAAGATCAAAATAATGTATTGGAATACATTCCTTTTTGTTACTACTCATCTTATATGAGGGAATTCGATGTGATAACCTATATAGTTGATTTGGTAGAATACACGTGTTGTGTCCTCTTCATTCTTTTGAGTTTTCAAAGGATGCTGCAAATCTCTACGATAAGCATAAGACATTTCAATCCCAACATTTTGAGCAAACTTTCATGAATATAATTTAAATTCAACATCATAATGATACCACATATTTATAGGGAGAATGTAATGTAACATAGATAAAATTAAAACTAAATAAAATTGTGTATTTTTTGAAATGATTTCATGCACTTGTACAATTTTATTCGAATTTATTCAATATGCAACTTTATTCAAATTTATTCAATACACAACTTTATTCAAATTTATTCAATACCAAAATGTACCAAAATGCGCATTGTAACTGCCCGTTTTTAGCTAGAATTATTTATTATATGTATTTATGTGTGCTTAATTGCTTATGTGTATAATTGTGATGGGATTAGGGGATTTTTAGTTTATAAGGGTATTTTAGTCATTTTGGAGGTTAAGGGTATTTTGGTCATTTGGCGAGTAAGGGTAAATTAGTAATTTTATGGGAGGGTTATTTTTAGTACTTTAGTAAGAATAGATATTTTACTAAGTTACTAGTGAGTTGAGGTGATTATTTTGAGACGGTAATTATTCGATGTTTTGACGAATTAATGAGTAGTAGCTTTGAAGAATTTATTAGTGAGAGATTTAAGCCCATTATGGTTGCTAATAACGAAGCCCATTATGGAGGAGTATACATTCACAACTCTTAGGAGAAAACTAAGTTAAACAATTCATTCATTTTATTTCACAAACTTAGAGAGGTAGAGAGAGAGAGGAAGAACTTGGAGAATAGAAAAACTAGAGACTTGGGGCTAGAGAAGGAGATTGAAGCCATATCTAGTGACATTTGAAGCTTTGTGGTAAGGGGATAGATCCTTTCACTCAAATAAGCTATAATCTCATTTTCTACTTTTGGGTCATAAGTACTTTTGTGTGAATTATGATTTTGATGATTTTGAATTTCGATTTTCGTGCTCATAATTATGTGATAAATTTGAGTATGTGAAGTTTGTTGAAATCTTGTTGTGGGTGCTTAAATGTCATGGTTTAATTATGTTGAAATGTTAACTTTGAAGTTTTATCTTAAAATGATGAAAAATGATGTTGTTGAATCCTTATTTATTAATTTTATTAGGTCTGCAACACTTTAACCTAATATTTCCCTCTAATTTGCTGTATTAGGTTAACAATAATTTAACCTAACAAATTTCATATAAATAAAATGCATCGCACCAATTTCATTCCTATCCTATTGCCTTTTTTTTTGACAATATTTTGTATACTTATTTAATACTAAAAAAATGGATCGCACCAATTCCATTCCTATCCTGTTGCCTTTTTTTTTACACTCTCACCTTATTCTCCAAGTTATAGTGTTGCACGTCCAATCAATTAAATTTCATTTATCATGAAGTTGAACCGATTTTTATTTTTTTTAGAGGTGAAGTTGAAGCACTTAGTTTATCACATTTTAGTTTCGATATTAATTTTGTATTTTTTTTTACACTTATTTAATACGTTTACAAACAGAATACCCTAATTTCCATGCAAACTCGGCTACCCTAATCCTTATTTGTTAATTTTATTAGGTCTGCAGCAACTTACGTGTAACAATATAATATTGTATTCTTTTTATCTTTTTCTTTATAATTTTTTTTAAAAAAATGAGAAGATAATGCCCCAATAATATATTGTGATAAAATAATAGTCTTTAATTGATTAGATTTTCAAAACTAAAATGTAAAATTTGATAATAGTCTTTAATTATTGTATCTCTAATAATCTAATTTGCGTTTATTGATCGACCCATGATCTTACGGGTTAAAGATTATTCATTGGTCTCTATTATAGTCGACAAGACCCATGCGTCGCACGGGTTAAAAGTCTAGTTCATGATTATATGATATGAATGTTGTTGGATTGTGTTGATGATGATAATTCATGCATTGGGTGTTGATAAATGTGTTGTTGTGGTGTTTTTATGATTTTTGTGAAAATGGGTTAAAAGTGGAGAAGTTTAATTTTGATGAATTTGAGTGGTTTAATGGAGTTGTTATGATGAATTTAATTGAGAAGAATTTTTGTTTTTGATTATTATGTTTTGGTGAGGAATCGTTTGGGAGAAAATCGGGGTTTTGAGGTAAAAGCCGTTGTAAGCATTTTTGCGAAATAAGTCATTTTGAGTGATTTGGATTAAGTTGTTTTGGGTTAGAAAACTATATTTTGAGGTGAGTATTGACTATTTAAGTGTTTGGGATGAATTCGGTGAAATCAGAATCGATAACTGATTGAAGATCGGATTTTCCTTGCGCGCGAAAACCACGAAAACACACAGCCTGGGACCAAAAACACGCAGGCCTTGTGTTTCTCCTTGGACCATGCATGTTCCAGGGGCAAAATGTGCACGTTCGTGCACACGTTGTGTGGCCCGGAACGACGAATTCTTGTACTTCCAATGTTCCAAATGTATCCCCTGTGAGTTCCAAACACCTAAACCTAATGTATTGATGTATAATTGGACTTCTAGGTGTGCTTAAACATAGTTATTCATTAGAATTGAAATTGGTTTTGAAACAAGTTAAAAATGAGACGAACTTTGAGTTTTTGAGAAAATTAAAGAACCTTATCAAGCCAAAATGCTATGATTGATTACCCTAGATGTTAGATGATATGTATGGATGTTTTTAATGGTATGTAAGAACATGAAACTCTATTTTTGTGAATAAAATTGAAAATAGACGATTTTGGAAAATAGACAAACTTTACCGAAATAGAGTTTTATGATTTTCAAAACGTGTAAATGGATTGTATTCACGTCTATATGATGAAATGTTAATGAATAAATGATGATTTGATGTTTATTATGATGAATGTTATGATGTGATTATGAAACATTATTGTTTTCTTTGAGGTGATAGTTGATGATGATCATAATGATGACTTTAATGATGATGACGATTTAATGATGATGAATTTTTACATGCAAAGTGACGATAATATTGATGATGAACGCATGTATGAAAAATGACAATGTTGATAATGATGATTTTTTGGGTGAACATATGCATTATTGAGTCATATGTTCATGCATTCATAAGTTGTTGAGTGTGACATTTATATCCAGTGACGATGATTATGATATTTTGTATCTAGTGACGATGATTAGGATACTCTGTATCCAATGACGGTGATTATAATACTATGTATTCAATGACGATGTTTATGATACAGTTGTATCAAGTGACAATGATTGGTACCACATGCATACAGAGTCGTGTCTAAAGCGCATTGCGTGCATTAGATAATTGGTGAAACGTGTCATACTTGACTATGTGCTTGGTGATTGTGCGCATTGGTGAGACATGGTGATTATCTGCATTGATGAAACTTGGTGATTTATGTAATTGGTGAAATATGTGAATTTTTGCGGAGATGTGTACATGATGATGTTTGTTATTTTTGGTGATACTTGTACAATTGGTGATTTTAATTGATATGGTTATTTTGGTGATAATAATGAAGCGTGAATTATATGTGATTTGGTGATTTCCTTGATGACGATGATTTCCTTGTTTATACTTTTGAAATGATGAATTGTATTTGTTGAGTTGATTAAGCTAAATGAAGAATGAGGTGAGAAATTCTTCTATTGGTTGATGTTGTTAAGGTGTTAAGCTTTTGATGATGATTTTGATTAAAGAATGAATATGCTTGCTATGCTATGATAGAAATACGATAATATGATTTGTATTGGATTGAATATAATATTCATGTGATGTTAATATTCTAGGAGTGATGAGTTTGTTTTTGCGCTATGCATGAAATCCGTGAATGCTTATGTTCGATTATATTTTATTTGAGGAATATAATCTAACCTCTGGTGGTCGTTTGGTTGACGGTCTGCCTATTTGTATGAATTGGTAGACAACTTTCAGGATTAGTTGCTTTGCCTTTGCTTGTGAATATGTTTGAGGACTAGCTTTGGAGCTACATCGTCTCTTTTCTTTGGAGTCTTAGTTTATGGCTCTGATTAGGGCGTCAGTCGTTTGTCGTTTATATTTTATGTCTTTATGAGATTTGTTACTCATTATGTTGAGATTGAAGATTTTATCTGGTGATGTATTATGATATATGTGACATGACTATTTTGGAGATTTTATTATTTTTTGATGAGATGTTATGATATTATTCTGTTGCGAGTTTTGAAAAATTGTTTATGCATGTTTTGGATTAATTGAAGATGTAGCATCTAAACTCTTTGTATGATTGTATTATTCGCGTGATTTATCACTTTAAGAGTTTAGGGTGTTACACGCATCATATAAAAAAATATAAAAAAAAAAAATCCAAAAAACCAAGACATTACAAGCCATTACATTAGTCCTCGACAGTTCCTGGGGCACCTTCTTTTGGTTGAGGACCAAAATAACAAGTCCATCCTCTCCTCCTTAGCTTGGAATGATTGTACACCGACAACTTCGAATTGCTTTTTATTACGGAACAATCGCATTAGATTCCGTGCCATGTCACAATCGATTTTGCTTCTTCTCACCCTCCTTTTTCATTTGAACATCACCCTAATTCTGAGATATATCTACACAATGTAAAAATTGGAGATCAAAACCTACTCTAATCCTAAAAATTCAACCACAAATTCCTAACAATTTCAAACAATATATAACAATTTCTACAACAATTCAATCAATTCTACTCTAATCAACAATTTCTATTCTAATCAACATCTAACAATTCAATAAAAAATCAAAAATGAAAAAAAACCTAAATATGTGACTATTTATCCAAAAAAATCTAACAATTCGATTAAAAAAACCAATGCAATATGATAATAAGAACTTACTTGATTTTGGGATTGTAATTGGCATTGAATTGTTTAAGCTTGGAGAAAATCGCAACAATGAAACTCAAAACCGCAACAATGGAGTTTTGGAAATTTCTATGGCGTTGTTCTGTCTTTATAACAAAACCCGACATGAGTTAACTCACGCTGACTTAAGTCATGTGCTGAGCGTGACTTAAGTCACGTTGGGTTATACACCTGCGCGAGTTAACTCACCTAGGAGTATTTTGGGGCAGCACTTACGTCACATAGAATTGGTGACATTGATGACATTGACCAGCCATAATGTTACAAGTGTCTTTTTCTCTCTTTTACAAGGATTGTGATATTGTGATTGACCAATATCACTAATTCTATGTCACACAAGTACTACCCATATTTTAAGCAGTTCAGTCGGGAGTGAGGTTTTTTTGTTGGGAGGAGCAACTTTCCTACTTTTTTCTTCCTTAAATTCGGTCCAACTCTCCTCAATCTATTGGACTATATATATATATATATATATATTTTGGTAGTGGCTGGTGTTTGAACCCCGGACCTTGCATATTTTATGCATTGTCCCAACCAACTGAGCTAAGCTCATGATGACATTGAACTATATATTTTTAAATAAAAAACATCTTTTTTCCCTTATTTTTTTTAGAACAACCAGGTGAAAATCCATAGAAGACCATTTATGAAAGATTTTTTTTCTTCAAAAAAACACCCTCTAAAACAACATAAACGACAAAACCAAAAGATTGAGTTTTACCCTTTTCTTTTTACAATCGTAGGAGCAGAGAGAAGTCCGAGAGATTCAATAGTAACGGTAAGTGTCTTCTTACCCTTTTCTCTCTTGCTTTATTCAAACTAGATTGATGACCCGTACGCCACACGGGTCTTATGAGCTGAAATACCTATTTAATTATTTAATTTCTATTTAAATAAATAATTGTTTGAACCAATATTTAGGAACCAAAGATGATAAGCCTAAGAGAAAATTAAAGTTTATGGGAAGTGGACAAATTGAGATAAGAAATGGGCAGTGGTTTTAGTAGT
>Ga0315915_1007307_pt1 | contig 13239 bp, 4 predicted proteins | sample MpolbnodulesMG_FD_207738 | JGI IMG/M metagenome (GOLD analysis project Ga0315915, IMG submission 207738) | Medicago polymorpha root nodule microbial communities from Los Angeles, California, United States - branched nodules | ecosystem: Host-associated > Plants > Roots > Nodule | place: USA... | reverse complement strand
GAGGGAGACGGAAGAACTAAATACGAGGGAATGAAAACTGCTTCTGGAAACCGCTTTTCTTTTGGCGCTTTTTGTGAACGTAATTTTTATTTTGTATTTTATTAATGAATTATTTATTTAAAATTTTGTGATTGGTTGGTTTTAAGGATGACGTGTTAGGTTCGACTTCATGCAAGAATTTCTCGATTTGTAGGGTTAAGTTGTTGCAATGTGTAACAACTTTTAAGAATAAGGGACAAGGGATAAGGGATATGCCTCCTCTGCATCATCCATTAATTTATCTCATTTTGCAACTATTGCAGGTTAAAAAGAAGTAATAACGTAAAAACAGGTTATTTCCCTAAGGTGCATAATAAGATAGTTTTTTTAATGACAAATATATATTATATAAATAAAGAGAAGAAATCTTCTTCTGCAAGAGTACAACCATATATTGAAATTAGAGTATAAAAAGTACTCAAATCAAGCGATAATGAAATCATAAAATTCCTCCCAAAAAAAAACAAGAGTGAAAACTAAAAAAAAAAAACAAAAACTAAACTCCAACAAAAACACTCACGGAGCTTAGTTAGGTCGTTACTAGAACGCCGACCCGTGCGCCGCACGGGTCTTATAAGTTGAACGATTATATATATATTTGAATGATAACTAAATTTAATGTTGAAATCATCCGCAACAGAGCACCTAAAATTGGGTGCTTAAAGGGGTTATTTGGGTCCATATCATTAATTTTACGGTAATACCTAATAAGCACCAATTTTCTCCAACCCAGCACCTCAAAAGAAATTATTAAATAGGTCTCACAAATAATTCTATATCATTACATTTCAACAAAATTTAATTAATTTATTAAGATTTATTAAATAGGACTCGCGAAAAATGAAGAGAGAGAGAGGGTGCTTCCATATCCACCCTTCTCCATAGGCACTAATTTATTTTACTTCACAGTGCCTATTTAATATGGTGCTAAGTAGGTTAAGCATCCACCATTGTGGATGGTCTTTTAAGTTGTTAGAAAATTTTGTCAGCGCAATATTACACGTGATAGTTTGATATATTCATTTTACAACTCAACAATTGATCTGCACAGTTTATCTCAGAGACAGATTGCATGCTATGATTTTCAACCACGGGAAATACTAGCAAGCTTATTATGACATTTTTGTTCCCTTTAAGTCAGATGTTACATTTGGTCTTTTATTTGCTTTTTGAACGTGCCAAATTCAATGTATCGCATAAAAACACAAAAACAATACAGACTAATTTGGATAATTAGAAAAAGACCTCAAATGGATCATAAGATAACTGATAATTCAGTGCATTGATAGGGAATTACACTGAAGCATCAGCGTAATAGACAAAATTGGTTGCATTGATAGGGAATTACACTGAAGCATCACAAACATTAAAAAAAATCTTAGTTAAAAAAATCTTCAATTAGAATCATATGATATTGTACAAAAAAAAAAAGCATAAGGCATGCTCTAAGGAGGATGAAAACCAAAGATACAAAGATTTTTAAGGCAATTTACACCAACTTTAAATAAGAATTTCATAGAGTACACCACTTTAAAGTCATATCAGTGAGCATTATCTCAAGTGCAAGTTTCATATATAGCTTTTATATAATCCCAATCCACTTCCATTCATAAATAAGATGTTTGTACACATTATATCTCTTTGAATGGAGCAAGTTGAAGTTAATTCCTTCAAAAGAGAACTCACGAAAAAAGGTGACAATCCAAAACCAAAATTTCAGCCCTTCTCAATCTTAAAAGTGACCAACATATCTGCCTGCTCCTCATTCCATGCTTCGACAACATCAACAATCTTGATCCCCGTATATGAAAGCTCAGATGAATGATGCCACATTCCTCCTAATCAAACATAAGATCCAATAAAAGTCCTAAAATGGAAAAGATTGATTAACAAACATGCATAGCTCTGAGAAGCATAATTTACACCCATAGCAAACATGCATAATCTAAATAACTGACCAAATGACAATAGTTCCTGCTAAGGAGAAAGAAAAATGGCTTTTGGGTTAAATGAGAGACTATAAGTTAATTGCTCATTTTCTATTACATCTCACTTCTCATTTTTTGCAAGTGTATCCACTATTCACCATGTCCATATTAATTGGTTTAAAATCCTATACAAAAACAATGAGGGATGAGGGAGCCAAGAAGTGAGCAAATAGAGAAAGAGTTAACAGAGAGTAGAAAAATAAGTGGTAATTTCATAGAAAGAAATTATGGAAGTGGTTATATAGAAGAAGAGTCTAAAGACTATGAGTGAGGAAAAAATGCTAATGTGAGACTATCCATAGAACCAAAGCAAAATGTTATTATTCCTAACATGAACAATCAATAACTATTTTAACATAAAAAACTATTTTGACTACCAAAGTGCACAATCAATAACTATTTTAAAATTCTGATACATTCAGAGACTATTGTAACTACTCATTACAAATTCATGAACCAAAATGACTATTATCTCTATACTAATTTAGGCGGTTGAATCGAGGTTTTGTAGAGGTGGCAAGCCCCATTGAAGCCATTGAAAAAGCGAGGCAAGGTCGGTCAACCCACAAGTTAATTTTATTTAAAAAGGCACTATTTTAAATTGGCCTCACTGCCTCGTTTCCCACGGTTTAAAACGAGGTCGGGCTTAAATGGATGAGCTATCTCATTTTGCCATCCCTAACAACACCACCCGTTTTAAACATATAAAATTAATTTTAAAAATTGTTTATAGCATTCAAAGATAACTTAAATTGATTATATTGTAAATATCAATTAAAAACATCCATTTTAATCGTTTTAGATAAACGTTAACCTCTACGTCTCATAGTTTGTAATATCATACAAACAAACCCTATAACCCTTACTCCAGTTCTCATATCTCAGAAAAATTCCAATGTCTGTTGCAGCAAATTTCAAATAAAAAGATTTATTGACTGGCTAACAAACTGTGTCTATCATTTCAGCAATAGTGGTTGGACAAACGAAAAATATGGAAGAGCACAAGCATTTTTCCTCCCTATTTTTAAGTGAAGCCCAAAATTTTAGCAATATACGTTGAAATTGTCATCTGTCTCTCATGTATATGTATGTATATATATATATATATATACACACACACACACTTACAATAGTTAAAAAATAATTACCGGGAAGGTGGAAAAGAAATACAACTATCAACAACAAAGCAAAGAGTTTTACATTTAATCAAAAAAGTAAAATGGCAAACAAAATTGTTGCATTGTTGTTGTTAGTGTGCCTTGTTGTTGGTAATGTTCAAGCTGGTCCCAAAGAAGAAACAGAGTGCACCAACAATTGCCAGCGTGAATTGAGTCCGACACATAGCTCCACCTATGTGACACTGACATGTGTCCTTCGCTGTGCAAATATTGCTGGTATTCTTGGTATCATTTTTCTCATTTATTTTGTTCTCAGTCATTCACATTTGATTATGCTCAATTTCATAGAAAATTGAATTTAGTGAAGAGACTATTTCTTAAAGAAATAAAAAAGAGAATTATAATTAAAATAGAAATAGGACATTAGAAGCTGTAGACAATATGTTCACCAATAAAATTGAAAACAACATTATGAATTATGAGTATAATACAAAATTACTAATTGTTCTATTTTTACAATGACTCTAAACTTGTATGTCCAAAATTTAGATTTAGTCTTAGATCTTGAGACCTAATTAAAAGTTTTGCTATTGTCTCACTTGATGTCCTAGATCATATTTTAAAATTTTAAACTGTTTGTTGTGCTTGCAGCGGCTTCTAAAACCGAACTAAAAGGTGGCTCAAGGAAGAATGGTCCACTTGAATCTCCAACAAGTGCTCTCAAGACCCAAAATTAATTGAGAAAGGCAAAATAAAAGGGATCGAAGAATGAGATAGTTTTTTGACGAGAATAATGGATTCAAGGAAAAACATAAGGATTTCTCATCAATTATTATGTATCAATATCAACTCATGTCCTCATCCCCATCCTCTTCCCCTTCCTTGTCATTTGTTACCATAATAAATCACATTATTTTTATTATTTTGATCCTCCTTTTATCCATCTTCTCCTTTATATTGTCACATCCTTTTATCCATCTTCTCCTTTATATTGTCACAATTTTTAAAATTAAGAAATCAAATCCGTTAAAAGTGTATTCAATCATAAACAATCATACCTGAATTTTAATAACAAACTATTAATGCAATTGTGTGACTCTTACATAAATTAAAATTTTCTAATATCTTTTTTTTTATAAAAGGAATTTAAAATACCCCCATTTTCCATTTAGACACCCCCAAAACATCCACTTTCTTACGGTTGCACAAATCAAACCTCTTGCACAATGGTTTTCGTTATTCACTATCATGCTGTTAAAAATTATCGTCACGTTAAATTCCTTCTTCACACTGCTTGCAACAAAGGTGATAGTCTAGGCCACTACCGTGAACATTTAATTTACATCTTCTGGCCACATAATGTAAAATTAATTTGAAATAGTGTTTTAATTTGACTTATGTTGTCCAAGTGGAATGTTGTTCGATTATTTTAATTATGGACTAGCATAATCGGTTTAATGTCACCTATTACTCAGAAGAACTTCTAAGCATGAAATGAAATAAAAAAAATTAAGTGAAAGAGAGGTGAAATTTATCTAATAGTGTCGTTTGAATTTCTCATTCATCCGTTGTGGAAAAGGGGAAAATGAATGGTTTATGTGAAAAATAAATGATTGTTGTGATTCTTTTTATGAAATAGCTTTTCAAATTGACCGATTAAGTGATTATACAAATTGAGGGTGGTTTGATAGCATCAAATTTGTGTCCAGACAGAAGAATTAGAGTCTAGGAAATACTCAAACGTGTTCCGGAAAAAGAAAAAGAAGTAACATGTATTTTTTTATTTAAGTGGGGTGTGGGTATTAGACTTAAATTCTTTTTTGAGGCCCGTAATATTTGGAGGCCCGACTTGCTTGAGCTGCTTGCGCACCCCCAAGGCCGGGCCTGCTCCGTATGAACTATGAACTATAACCTTTTGAATACTGCTCTTCTCCCAACACATTTTGCTCGCCCCCAACATGATTTCCAGTTATACCCCTGCGTTAGTTAAGTCACGCTGCGTGACTTAACTAACGCACCTTATAAATTCTGCGTGACTTAAGTCACACATCACTGGCCTGGGCGCGAGTTAACTCACGCATGTTGGCCGGTGGTCTGAGCTCACGAACAAACGTTTTTTGGACGGTGGTCAGTTTTTCAACATTCAATCTACACGTTTTTTTGACCACATTTATGGTTTTATAACCTATAATACCATTCTCACCTATAAATACCCCTCCATACTTCCCTATTTCCTCACGCCATATCACTTTCTCTCCCTCCTCACTCTCTCCCTCTATTTTTTTCTTCAATAGTCTCTAGTCTAATTTTACCCCTTTGAGGTATAAAGTGGTCAATTTTGAGGTAAATACTGGCTAGCCGGCTTGGGGAAAAAGTGATCAACCCTTGGGATAAAATTAAATTTTCTTCTTTTTACCCCAAAAACTTTTTACCGTGGGTAAAAAGAATCTTCTAGGGGTATAAAAAGTACCAAATTTAGATTTAGCTCAAGGGTTGATGATGTCTTTTTCCCCCAAGAAGGTTGGTCACTATTTACTCCATGACTGATCACTTTTTACCCCAAGAGGGTAAAAAGAAAGTAAGTAGATTATTTAGTGAATTTGAATAAATGTATCAATTATTGTATGAATTCTATTAATAAAATGAGATGTTGTTATATGTATTAATTTTGTTCATTTCTTTTTATTTATATTTGCTTTTATTTTCTGATTTTGTATTTAATGAATAAATCCGAATAAATATTAATTTAGTTCATTTCTTTTTATTTATATTTGTATTTATTTAATGAATAAATTCGAATAAATATTTATTTTAAGTGCATAAATAAATTAGAATAAAGCAAATAAATAATTTAGAATAACATAAATAACTTAATTTGAATAAAGTAAATAAATAAATTAGAATAAAGTGAACGAATAATTTAGAAAATAAATAAATTAGAATAAAGTGAAAAAATAATTTAGAAAATAAATAAATTAGAATAAAGTGAACAAATAAATTAGAATAAAGTTAATAAAATAATTTGAATATAGTAAATAAATTTAAAAAAGTGAGTTAAGTCACTCTGCACTTAACTCACGTTACGTAACTTAACTTGCGCACATTTTTACACTTGCGTTAGTTAACTATGCAAGGATAGTTTAGGTATTTCAGCTGGGCACGAGCGAAAGAAGAGCAAAATTCTAACCTTTTATATGCCAATAGCTATGAAGCTGGTTGTCTCTTCTATTATAGATATACAGGGAAAAAAAACATTTTGTGCAACGATCATGAGTTTCACGTTTTCCATCACTAGATTGCGCGACCCGTACTATCGCAGGAGTCAATATTGAGTACAATATATTAGCAATTTAGGACTAAGACATCACATGAAAATAAATTAAAACAATGTGAAATACATTTTAATGTAAACTTCATTCCAAATCACATGGGTAGTAATAATGTTAACTAACGAACACTTTGGAACACTTCTTGGTAAACTACATTAAATGTAACACTTGTATAATTGTCTTAGTTATATAAATATATATTTATGAAATAGTCTGAGCTATGGGTTTAGAAAAAATAATTACATCAAAGAATACATATTATACATATTTATCTGTTACACTATTACAAAGACGTTGTGTGAAGCGTTCACATATTACACTATTACAAACTTTGACAACGAATACGATACTTCAGCCATCTCATGGTAGTAGCAGGACTCAAAACTGTTGAACCATTGACAATTATCATCATGTAACGTAATCAACATCAACAAATCAGTACCTATATATCTAAACAGAAGTAACTATTATAAATAATTTGTGAGGAAGACAAATTAAACTTCTCACCGTCTTGCAGCCCCTTTGCTTTTCCAAACTGATATATAAATCCAAGACCTTTGCTTCCTTTCCCACATTCCTAATTAGCAACCCATTTACTCTGCAAGTTTCACACTTATCATGTTATTATTTGCATAGATAACATTAAAATGGCTACAACAAATTGGTTGGTTGTTTCTACACCTTCTTTCTTTCTTGGAACCATCATATTTGTCATTATGACCCTGATCAGTATTTGCAGCTCTTTACAAAAGAATAACACAGACATACAATAAGCTGGACAAATCATCTGGTATCTAAGCAGTCGAAGGATTTATTCCAACTATCAACAAATTTGAAACTTAAACCATAAACTATACAAAAAATATAAAGCCTAAATTTGCAGCAGCTTTAATCCAATAACAGGTAGTAAGAAAAGGTTTGAAACTTGTTGCCTCCTTTTTGTATTCCAGAACCAACTAACTCCTCTTAATATACCATAAACAAATACCTGTTGCATCACATCTTCTTCTGGACCAACGAACTCTGCATCATCACTACAACAAATTAAAACTGCAAAATCTTAATCAGAATATCCATTACCTTTGGGTCTTACAACATGCATAATCAGAATAAGCAAGAAAAGCATAGGATTCAACAATTGATTCGAATAATTTTGTTTGTTTGTAAGTTGTACTTGAAATCAAAATCGTATGGGAGACAAATTTTGGGTTTGTGAAGCAAAATTGAAAAAGGTTTGGAGAAGAGGAAGATGAGGTTACTCTGTTCTGTTATAGAGAGCGCCATTTTTGAAAGAGAAGATATTGTGCTTTCTAAAGTGGTCACGTGGAGCTTCATCACCTAGAAGGGTAGGATTGTCATTTTGCTTTTTTAAAATGCTTGCCGTTTGGAGCCCAAACAGGGGCAATCTGGTAAAAAATGCAAATCAAAATGCTAGGGTTTTGTTGCAGATTTCATTGCATTTGTATTATTAAGATTAAGATGTGAGCACACGGGTCAAGTTTGCTGCCCAAAACCATTTCATATGTTATTCTAGGTAGGCGAAGTCGAGATTTGACCTCAACCTCTTGGGTTGATCCGCCTCATTTAAGTCGTTGAAAAAGAAGGACACGGACATGACATGTTTAATCGCAAGTTAGTTAAAAAAAAAAACTAATTATTTTTTAGTAGGGCAACAAAATGGGTCAAGCCTACTGCCCAAAACAGCTTAATATGTTATTTAGGCAGGCCAAGTCGAGATTTGACCTCAACCTCGTAGGTTGATCTACCTCATTTAAGTTGTTGGAAAAGAAGGACATGGACATGGCATGCTGAAGCGCGTCTTAGTTTAAGAAATGAATTACTTTTAATTGAGAAATCATGTAAACTACAACATTAAATCATTAGTTTACAACCATTTTTTCTTGGAAACTCGATACACGGTCCAAACACGACCAACCCATGGGACCAATCTCACTTTACATCAACGAGGACACATTTAAAACCAAACCAAAATTTTGTATGGATAAGCCCGCATACGTTGGCCCCATGATTAGGTCTTTGTTGTTAATTATGTATTTTGGATAATATTTTTGAAGATGGAGAAGAGAAGAGAAGAGTGAGAGGGTGAGATAAAAGTTGGTGATCAATAACTCTTAGTTAAGAGTCATTAAGCTTCAGCTTCATTAAGTGGTATTAACCAAAACAGAAGATAACAGAAAAAATAACATAAATGCAATCAGCTCATCAAGTTTTCTGGTGTTGGAGTGTAGAGTGTATTCTTGTATAAGCTTCTCCATTCATTCTCAATGTCATTTAACATACATGTTCAAGTTGAAGCTTAAAGAAAGATTTGATCCAAAATGGAAACAAAATTTGTTGGAACAACAATATTATAATAACATTCACAAACTATAAGAGTTATGATTTGCCATCATCTGATCATAAAGCAAAGGCGGAACCCCAACTTCCACTGTTCCCTCTAGCATTTGAGTCACTTTCTTCATTGAAGGTCTAAGAGTTGGGTTTGGATGAAGACACCATAATCCAACCAAAGCCATTTGCTCAAACCTTTTGAAATCATTGAGTACTTCTAAGTCATGACTTACCACTATCTCTAGTTTCCTGGTAACCATGCACCTTAAAACCAAATTAACAAGAACCAAATCATCATCTTCACTTCCTCTTTCATCCTCATCATGATTCTGATATGACTCAACATGCCTCCTACAACAAATGATCTCGAGTAGCATAACTCCAAAGCTGAAAACATCAACTTTTGCAGTTATTGGTGCACTCCTTAACCATTCAGGTGCTATGTACCCTATTGTCCCTCTAAAATTTGTACTTGTTCTGGTTTGATCTTTGTTCAAAAGCTTGGAAAGTCCAAAATCTGAAATCTTTGCAATATGATTAGCATTAAGTAATACATTTTGTGGCTTGATATCACAATGTATGATCTGTGTTTCACACTCTTCATGCAAGTAGAGTAAGCCTCTTGCTATTCCAAGAGCCATTTCAACCCTTTGACTCCATTGAGGTCTCTCTCCTTTTCCAAACAATAAACTTGACAACGCTCCGTTTGGCATTAGCTCATAGACAAGTAGTCTATGGTTATCCTCCATGCAAAATCCCAAAAGTTTCACCAAATTTTTGTGATGTGTAAGACCTATAATTTTGAGCTCAGTCATGAACTCATTCTCACTTTTCTCAATCTTCTTTTCAAGCTTCTTCACTGCAATACCAATTTCCGCGTCATCTATAATCAAAGTACCGTGGTAGACTTTCCCTGAAGATCCCTTGCCAAGAATCCTACTCAATCCATCTGTTGCTTCATGCAGCTCTTGGAATGTGAATTCTCTAAAGTTGATTCCAATAGCTGTTGCATTTAGATACTTCTTTCTTCTTGTTATTAGTCTCTTTACAAAAGGATGATAATAAGCAGCAAGAGCTCCAAAGAAGCATGCAAGAGTTGCAGTAATTGCAACCATAACCTTCAAAAAAACTCTCACATTAAAACTCTTGTTCTTTGAAACTCCAAATGTGTTGGACTCATTATTACTATAAGGAACTTTGAGAAGTGCCTTTTGTCCCTTGGAAGATGAACTATTTCTAGCATTCAGCAACGGCATTCTCTTCTTAGCACATGTTGAAGTTGAAGAATTATAAGTAGCAGCAATGATATTGCAATCATCCATTACAAACTTCTTACAACCTTCCAAATCAACATCATTAATGAGAGCAAAATCAGGATAAAATTGAAAATCAGTGTCATCAAACACATGCAGCTCAAAATTCATCATTGAAGGTCCACTACAATAATTGATTACAGTTTTTGGACGACACCCTTTAGACACATCTTCTTGATCCAATGGAATATAACCTTGAATACACTCACAGTTCACTGATTCATTATCAGGAGAAGTGCATAAACCATAAATTCCACAAACATAATCCACTCTACATGGATCATCTATAGCTCTCCAAACCCTTTCCCAATTTGTTCCATTTCTTTTGTGATACACATATTGCTGGAAATTTCCATTTTCATCAATTGTAGCGCGGTGATAGTAATCTTTTAATGGAGTTGGAGTACTTTTTGTTAATGAGTAAACAATGTTTCCAGTTCCAGTTGCAAGATACAATAAAGAACTAGTTTCATTGAAAACCAAACTCAAATTTGAGACTAAAGTTGAAGTGTACCAGTATGACGGATCTGACCATTGGTGTGCCTTGAGGATCAAGTTACCATCACCCTGCATTTCAAGCATGAAATTCCCCATTGAGTAGTTTGAATCACCTTTTCCTTTGGAATAGAGGATTTGATTGCTTTTCAAGGTTTGTCCAGGTAAGATTGTGTTAGCTGGCGAGTTAAAACTCTCCCAAACAATTCTTAGGTTGGAGTCTTTCAACACGAAATTTCCATCATCTTGCATATGAGCGGAATTTGCAGCTTGACTATCTCCTCCAATGTTGTCTATGGTATGAGAAGTGGTTCCATTAGGATATGTTATCACAAGGTGTCCTTCAGATGTGAGTTGGAGTAAGGAATTTGGTTCAACTGAGGGACTTTGGTACCATACCAATTTTTTTTGTGGGATTTTTGCAAACCATATTCCTGGTAGAAAAAGACCATTGGGAAGAGGGTAGAATCCGAATTCGAAATCACCAGAAGGTGATTTCCAAGTTGAATTTGATCCAGCAGTGATGCTTGATTTGAAGTCTATGGCATATAAGCCATCTAGTGATGAAATTAGTGCAAGAATAATGCATGGTAGAAACATAGCTAAAGACATTGCAAGTGAGGGTGGTGATAGAAAAGAAGATAATAATGTCCAAAATGACTGGTCTAGCTTGAATTTGTTGCACTAGACTGATCCACGGCATAGAAAAGTTTCGAAAAGAAGCAGTCAAATTTGTCCACTACTTTGATTCGTCCAGGTAGCAATTGTTTTGAATAGTCAGATGCCACTATATACGTATGGTTCAAGACTTGGTTGACTCAGATGCCATTAATGCATAGTCTTTACTCTTTACCATTTGATCAAGTCAAGTGAATGAATCATGTTAAAAAAAAAATGAGAGATCTACGTCATTAGGTTAGGAACATGCCTCCTTGAGACTGAGATACAATCATACAAATATTGCTAGTACAGATGAAGCAAATATTCACAATTTGAGAGTGGGATATCTAAAGTCAATCAAAGAATGAGTTTCCCACCCAATGAAACAAGAAAACCATGGTTAAATTCAGTTTATTGTAAATTCAAATTAGTGTCCTCGGGTCTAGGTGTCTGCTCACCCAAAACTTGTTGAATAAGATTTGTTAATGGTGCAGTTAGCTAATTAGTTAGTCATAACAGTTGGGTCGTTACTGTTATTTGCTTTTACAAGTTAGTATTACAGTGTAAGAGTATCTTCCATGTTATTTTTTTATAAACCTACGTTGGATTTCATACACTAATAACAAATAGTTTCTCAATGCTACATCATACTCATTTTACTCTAATAGTAAAAAATTATACAATTCTGAAACAACCATAATAATTTTATATATATTTTTGGGTAGCGTTAACTTGTGTCCTTAAGGCACACGTTAAGAAACCTAAAAGAAGAAATATTTTATAAAATTTTGTGCATTCAACTCATTAAAAAACTAAAGATTAAATGTAATGTACACTTTCCAATGAGTTATTTTTATATTTATTTCATTAACTTGTATTTTAAGGGCACAAGTTAACAATTTTCATTTATGTTATTCTATTATCATGTATCCCAATGAATTTGAATTGCAAAATTAAAATACAAATTCAGCAACCTAGTAAAACATCTATGACATCATTATTGATTGGAGATTCTCTATTCTCGCATAGCATTTTCTGGAAGTTACCTTTTTTTAGTAGTAACTAGTAAGTACTACCATACCATATTCCTTGTTGTACTGCCACGTTTTCCTCTCGAATCTAGATACTTCTGGACGGGGCTATTTCATATTCAAACAAAATAAAATCATTCATATTTTATCTATTTTATAAATGAGTATGTCCTAGACTATTTTCTCCAAAACTTGAGAATTAAGACAAAGAAATAATCTTTATGATGTTTGTAATAAGTAAGTGTGAGTCGTTTAGTCTTTCATAGCACCGCCAGTAGTCATTGCAACAAAATCCACTTCTATCTAAATTCGGCCGCCTTCATCCTGAATTTAATAAGGAAAAACTGATTTAACTGAGTGTCAGATGCGGAAAAACCTAGGTTTTTAGTAGATGGATGGGGCGAGAGGATGCTTATACCAGCTCCACGCCTACCCCCTCCAAATGTTTTTTAGTAGCCCCACTGTCAAGTCACTGAAGCTCTGATCTTGGTTGCCGTAAAACTAGTTGGAGATCTGCTGCCTGCTGTTGTGGGGTTGTCAGAGCTCCGCAATGGTCAATATCGGGTCGGTCGTGGACCATCAGCTGCCAATTGCATTTTTCTCAAAAAGAATATTGGGCTAAAAAATAATTCAATATTGGACCTTATTACATAAAATCTCTTTAAGTTAGATTCAATAAAAAAGAGAGTAAATAATAAACTTTAATAAATAGATGGATGAATATTCATCCCTTAAAATATAATAAACTTTATTCCGGGTCGTACAATTCATTATAATATTGTTGTAGTTCAGGAGATGGTGCACTCTATGGCTAGAATGAAAGGTAACAAAATGTTTATGTCCATTAAGATTGATCTTGAAAAAGCTTATGACCGTCTTAATTGGAATTTTGTTGAAAACTGCCTTGTTGAGTG
>Ga0315915_1007306_pt1 | contig 13242 bp, 8 predicted proteins | sample MpolbnodulesMG_FD_207738 | JGI IMG/M metagenome (GOLD analysis project Ga0315915, IMG submission 207738) | Medicago polymorpha root nodule microbial communities from Los Angeles, California, United States - branched nodules | ecosystem: Host-associated > Plants > Roots > Nodule | place: USA... | reverse complement strand
GATATAGTGAAGAGTTACTACCAGTAACAACAATACGACCCTTGTTCTTCCCACCAACAATCTTTATATATTTGTCATTTAAAATTTGATCAGCATTGATAGGATCAATTTGCTCAGAAGGGGGAAGGCCATCATGCTTCCTTTGAAAGCTTCGACAAATGCTTTCATGATGGACTGCACATTTATGTTTTTTGATCTTGAATCAAGAGTCTCTCCATTTCGAAAATGAAAATAATCAAATGTCTCCAATATTGTTGGAAGTCGTCCATGTTGTGCTTTGTATCTAAAGCTACATGTACCAACATTTAATGACTCCCTTGAGTGTGTGGTAGTTACCTTCTCTGAGCCTCTGTTATCTTTAGCCTTCTTACACCTATTATGGTATTCCGGTAAATCTCACTTCTTACACAATTGAGGCCATGTGCCTTTGTCACTCCAATTTGGATAATTTTCCTTGTTCGGTCCACGTTTCTTGCGCGTCTCATAAAGCATGCTTGAGAGGCGCTTGGAGCATGCACTATCAAAAGTTTTACTAATTACACTATCCTCCTCTTTCTTCCAAGTACATTTCTCTACAAAAAAATAATAATGTATAAAAATATTCGTAAATATATTAATTATAAAATATATTTACTTAAATATATTAATTTTTAACTTACTTTGAACAAATTTCAAAATTCATCACTTGGCTTGACTTGATTAACCATGTTCTTGTCTTCAAACTTTATTGCACCCCATGTTAGCCATGGTTTTTTATATACGGCTTGAATCACTATTGTGATTGCCTCAGTAACCAACCTATTAGGCAAAAACATACATAAAAAAAATAAACATAGTTGTCGATCAACATTAGAACACATTAGGAACAACCAAAGTCTTAGGGATCAGCATTACCAACACATTAGGATCAACACATCAGGACTAACATTATAAACACTTACGCATTAGCAAAGGTTCCAATGACATTTCGGTCATGTCGATCAACCAAAATCTGCACATTAGGATCATGCAGGTCCTCAAGTGTATAATCGAAGTCCGAAGATTAGGATCAGCGGGCGGATCTACATGCGGCTGTCCATAAGGCAGATCTACATGCGGCTGTCCATCAGGCCGCTGCGCTGGTGGCATCGGAACAAAGGATGAATGATGGATTGTGATTTTAGGTCCTCTTCCATGTGGCCTCGGTGGCTGTAGTGGCGGGGGTGGCTGTGGTGGCTCTTCTTCGTCCATCTATATATAGCAAAAGCAAAGAAACATGTATTTGTTGAGCATCATTTTCAGAAACATGTATGACTCTAAAGCATCAAAATCATTCCAAAATTGGTCAAAAGGAGAATAAATATCATTAACTTACTTGATTGGAAGCGATTCAGTTTGGTGACATGCATGTAACTCAATCCCTCTCCATTCCCCTCTGCAATGCCTGAAAGTTTATTTACCGGATTAGCACGAAAATTCAACCTAAAGTTCTATTCACTATGCAAAATGGAAATTCAACCTATAGTTTGGTGACGAGCATATCTTAATCTGAAATTACTATAAAAATATGCTAAACAATCACCAAAAGCATGCAACAAGAACACTAAAACATGTTTAAATCTAGCCAAGAGATAATTGTTTATCTACTGTTTGTATGTTTAATTCTTCAAGATTGACAAAGTGAACTTGACCTCCAATCGACAAGATAGTCAATTTGCACTATAGCATACTTGCAGAATTTAACTTCATGACTTTGGTGGCTGTGTTTATTGTTAGCTGTTAGCCTACCGTTCACATCTGATCATGTGGCCATTCTAGAATGTTTTTGAGTCTCTTAAAGTACTCTGAAAGACTTCTATTGTAGGACAATTTAGTAGCAGCAGTAATGTGTTTTCTATTAAGCAAACAACTCACTAAGCATGCTAGAATAGATTTATCCGAATCAAGTTCGTATCAATTTCTATTTCACCCCTCTACTTCTCTCTAGATTCCTCATAACTGTGACTGAAACAACATAGGAATTTTGACAAATTAAATATAGCTGAGGTTGCTAATAACATTACAATTCCTACTGATACTTAGGTGAAATCCTATGTGGGACAACTAATATAAGCCTAGACCTAAAGCATATTAACATTATTATTAAGCATTAACATAATAAGCCCAACAAATTGATTAAACAAAAATCATAATATTAACATAATAAGCAGATTTTGGCTGTGGTTGGGCCAAAATATTTTAGTAATCACCACAAAAACACACCCTCCTTAAAGAAAAAAGCACAACTATATTTATACATAAGCACTTATCATATTTATCCAAACAGAGCCAAACTACTTCTGAGATAGTTGTAACTAGAGCCAAATGAGTTCTCCTTATATATGGCTTTCTAGTGGACAACGTGTGCCAACTGATACTCCCATAACTGACCATATGTCATTACACAGTTAATCATCAACATAAAACAGCAACTTGTGAGTAAACAATTAATTTCCATTTTCAAATCTGTAAAAGTGGACAAGGTATTACAACATAAAAGTATGACTGAAACAAGAACTCACTCTATATTACAACATAAAAGTATGATTGACACAAGAATTTACTTTGTTTCAAACTTGTTTGATGTCATATTCGGAGGTGATCCACGACTTTCAGTTTCACTCTTCATAAATGCATTTTTATTCCTTCTAAATGAATGATCATCAGGAAGCCACCGACAATGACAGTCAAACCATGTTGCCCTTCTTCGCCTTAGTATCTTCTATGAAAATTGGAGATGCAAATCTACCATGTCTCCCCCATCCAGACAACATCCCATAAGCTGGAAAGTCATTAATTTTGTGCCATCAACATAACCTATAAGGTCATACCCTACAAGGAGGGCATAGAATTGAACATGCAAAGCAGGAAAATTGGAACTGTTCAGCTTGAGGAATGCATGTGTGTTTAGAGCAATGACAGTGTTTGCATTGGAGTTGATTTGGATGTCAGATGTAGCAGAGGAAGACATGGTGTTTTGTATCAAGAAATACTTTTAAGCAGAGAAGACTCTGATACCATATAGAGATAAATGATATTGTTTTGTATTGATCTTTACAGTAGCAAGTTACATACATTTATCGTCAAAGAGGCAATGATTGAAAATAATGCTCAGCTAGTACTTGGTTATATGATTTCCTATTAGGCTGGACGTTACAAGCCTAATGACAAGAGTCAAAGGAGATTCAAAGCAAATACAATCAATGACCGACATGAGGTGTGAATGCAGATATGGTCAATGCAATCAATTACTGATATGGAATATGAATGCAGATACAGTCATTCAATATATTTCTCGCCAGTAATCACCGAAGGTCTAAATTCGTCAGTGATGCAATTTTGAATTTGTTGGTTGAATGCGCATAAGCTGGGTTTTACTTTTGATATTTATGATTGGTGGCCTATGCCGTCTCTATGTATAAGATATGTTAGATAATAAGATTGGACTTATGCTATTGGCCTTTATGTTTCTAAATTAGTAGAGTCCATTTGGTGAATTCGGAGGTATTATCAGATCAGTTACTATGTGTTATCTCAATTGCAATTGGAAGTTTCGGTGCATGCGTATCTCTAAATTGTTGCAATTGGAAGCTACGGTACTTGTTATTTCTTTGAATTGGTACTTTCGTTTTGTCCTCTTGCACCATCAGTTTGTTTGATATGATTTTGTTTTGAAGCATAGTGAAGTCTATCAAATCAATTGGTTATTGGCTAGTTCTATGTTTATTTTTTTGTCTCTTATTGTTGGTTTGTTGATCGAGTCTTTGATTGGTTGTTTTGTGAGTCTTTTGTTGTGAGTGTGTTTGGGTGTTTTGTTTATAGTGAGTCTTCGGTTGTTTTCCATAAAATAAAAAATAAAAAATAGAGTTACGAGACTATGTTTGGTCAAAATTGGTAGAGAAATGATATTTGTACAACTATTTTTTAATACTTTTTTGACAACTTTCTCTCTCATGCTCACATTATCTCCTTATTCTCTCTCTTCCTTTTTCTCTCTCTATTATTTTTGACCAATCAAAGGAGAGAAAACCAAAGTTGTCATAGAAGTTGTACCAAAGAGTTGTACAAATACCACTACTCAAATTGGTATGTCACAATTGGTTCATCACTGGTTGCTTTTTTGGTTTGATTTTGTTTTGGTTTTGATTGATTGTCATTCTCTCTATTATTCTTTTGGTTTAGTCTCGTTTGATTCCTTTAGGTTCACATTGGTTCTTCAATTTATGGTGGTTTAGTTTCGTTCGATTTAGTTTGGTTCAGCTTGATTCGGTTTCATTTAGTTCAATTTGTTTGGTTGTTGGATGAGTCAAGATAGTGCTCATAATTATGTTTGTTTGTTTGGCGAGTCGAATGCTCAAAATTTGAGTGTAAAAAGTTCTTTAAGAAGGAAGATTTGAACATTTTAGTTGCTTCTTCCTCCATTGGCTCTTCTATTCTATTTGGATTTGGTTTGTGGTGGTTTCATTGCTTCGGAGGGTACTTCATTGCTTCGGATGCTGCTACTTCTTTGATTGATCCTCTCTTTCATTGTTTCTTCTTCAGTTTGATTACTCCTCCCTCTATTTGATTCTTTTGTTTGTTTGATTGATTTTCTCCCCCTTATGTTTTGATTGGTTATCCCTTTTGATTCTTCTGATCGATTGTATCTCCTCTTTTTGATTCTTCTGTTTGATTGCTTCTCCCCTTTTGATTCTTCACTTTGATTGTTTCTCTCCCTTTTGATTCTTCTGATTGATTGCTTCTCCCCTTTTTGATTCTTCAGACTGATTGTTTCTCCCCCTTTTGATTCTTTTAATTGATAGCTTCTCTTCCTTTTGATTCTTCTGATTAATAGTTTTTCTTCATGCTGATTCTTCTGTTTGATTGTCTCTTTCTATTTGGTTCTTCTGTTTGATTGATTCTCTCCCTATTTGATTCATCTATTTTATTTTTCTTGTCCCTATTAATTCTTCTGATTTATTGCTTCTCTCCCTTTTGATTATTTTGTTTGGTTGCTCCTCTCTATTATATGCATTTTTGTTTCTCCCTACCGGTTCTTTTATTTGGTTCTTTTATTTGGTATGGTTTGACTTGATTATTCTGTTTGGATAGTTTCTCTCTTTTGATGGTTGATGGTGATGGTTCTTGTTGCTCTTTCTGTGATGATAACTCACTTAGGTTATTGTTATCCATTGATTATGCTATGAGCTGATTTGGTTTATTTTCAGGGCTAATTTGTAACAAACTTAAAACTTGGTAAACTTTAGCTTGAGGGTAGTGTTAGAAGCAGTGTTCTACAAATCGAGTGTTAACTCGTAAACTCACCCGAGTTTACGTTTTTAGGTGCCAAAAATATGTTAACTCGGAGGTAAACTCGGTTTTTGGTAAAATTGGAATGTTTGACGAGTTTGACCGAGTTAACACGTGTTAAACTCGGGTAAACTCAATCGAGTTTACGAGTTTACATTTTAAAAAAAAAAAAACACTGTTTATTTTTATTTTGGACCATTTTCTTTCAAAACCCAATTTTTTTTTTCATGTGCAAGGTACTGAAATTAATGTTGAAGTGAGTTCAAGCTTTGGGAGAAGAATTTGATGAAGTTGGAGATCAAGACCGATGATATAATGATGTTATGAAACTTGAAAAATTGAATTTTTGATGAAATTAACTAGTTTATTTTTTGGATAGGTTTATTAACAACTTTAGAAATTTGTGAAACTTGCTTTTTTGGATGGTTTAGAGTCTTATGAAACTTATGATTTTGCAAGTTAATTTTGTATTTTGATGTTAAGTTGAACATATATAACTCTTTATTATGGTGTTTATATATACTTTATCTCTATAGTTAAGTCATATTTTGCACTATTAACCTATTTGTAATATTATATTAGCTTACATATGTTATGTATATACTAAATTTTATATAATATTAATTTTAGGTAAACTCGTACGAGTCGAGTTTATGATTCGAGTTTACATATGTAAAATGAGTTGTGGTAAACTTTCGGGTTGTTATATTAGGCTGGACGTTACAAGTCTAATTAAAAGAGTCAAAGGAGATTCAAAGCAAATACAATCAATGGCTGAAATGAGGTGTGAATTCAGATATGGTCAATGCAGTCAATTACTGATATGGAACATGAATTCAGATATGGTCATTCAATATATTTCTCTCCATTAATCACTGAAGGTATAAATTCGTCAGTGATGCAATTTTAAATTTGTTGGTAATTAGGAGAATTCTTGTAGTGATATTAAACTTCATTCTTTGATGGTGGCTGAATGCGCATAAGCCAGGTTTTACTTTTGATATTTATGATTAGTGGTCTATGTCATCTCTATGTATAAGATATGTTAGATAATAAGATTGGACTTATCCTATTGGCCTTTATGTTTGGTGAATTCGGAGGTATTATCAAATCAATTACTATGTGTTATTTCAATTGCAATTGGAAGTTTCGGTGCATGCGTATCTCTAAATTGTTGCAATTGGAAGCTACGGTACTTGTTATTTCTTTGAATTGGCAATTTCGTTTTGTCCTCTTGCACCATCAGTTTGATATGGTTTTGTTTTGAAACTTAAGCCCCGTTTGGATAAAAAGTTTATATAAATGCTTATTGCCTTAGGGCTTATAACATTAGAGCTTACATCATAAGCTCTTATACTTGATAAACTCTTTATGTTTGAATATGTACACTAAAAAGTACTTACATAAATTGAAGTGTTTGGATGTGACATTACATAAGCAATTATAGAATTTTTAAATATTTTTAATTTAAAAAAAAAAAATCAAAGAATCAAACCACAATTATCAAGAATTTTTTTGATAAAATTAATCAAGATATAAAAACAAATATTATAATTATATATATAGTATAATCAATATTCGTCCTTAAAAAAATTATCAATATTCGTATAAGACAAATTTAACATTAGAGGTGTAATTTTTTTTTTTTAAGGAACATTAAAGATGTAAATAAATATTCTAAACATCACCATACACAAGTATAATAATATATGATAAGGCAAGTTAAAAAAAAAGTATAATAATATATGATAGGCTTTCTTTAAAGAAAAAAGGCAAGTTAAATTTGTTTTTTTTAAATCAGTTTCATTTTGTTACGTAACAAAAAAATATACAAATTTTGTTACGTGTTAGTCATGCACCGCCAAAGATAACTACCATAATTATTAAATTATATGTTTGGAAAAAAGTGGAACCAAGGAATCAAAGCAGGTCATAGTATAATGGCATAAGCTCCGTATTAAGCTGTATGTGAAGCTCAAAATTTGGGCTTATTAAATTATGGCATAAGCAGCTTATGAAATCATGATAAACTATTTTTACTGATTTAACCAAACGCCTTTAAAAAGACTTATGAGAGTAGATAAGCCCACATAAGTTTAAAATAAGTCAATCCAAACGGGGCTTTAGCGAAGTCTATCAAATCAATTGGTTTAATTTGTTTTATTGGTCATTGGTCAGTTCTGTGTTTTTTTTCTCTTATTGTTGCTTTGTTGATCAAGTCTTTGATTGGTTGTTTTGTGAGTCTTCAGTCGTGTTTGGGTGTTTTGTGTGTTGTGAGATCATCCACAAGCACCCAAATTTCTTGGATTTGACTAAAAATACGCCTTTTTATGATTTCATATATTAAGCAAGAAGGTAATCACTGCACTTAAAGGATTGTTGATCTTGGTGGGATTCCACCTCTTCTAGTATGATAGATGTTTTTCATAGTACTAGTCTTGGCCTTCCAGAATTTATATTATGATGATTATGATTATGATGATGATGATTTGTCATGGTATTCCAACGCACATATGGACTTGTTTTGCAAGAAACCTAGTGAAAATCCCCAATTTTATGTAAATATTAGAAACTAGATCATAAATGATATTCCTTGTATTATTACTCTTTTTTCCAATACTTTTTGCCAAGCAAAGAATTTAAGGTGAAAAAATGTCAATTCACCCAACAAGCAAGCAAATGGCGAATCAAATTATCACTTTACATAATCTATAAATAAAGGACTTCACTTTTCAGCCATTCTATCACTTGATCAGTTTGAGAAAAATATAGAGAGTAGGAATAAGAACAAGGTGGATCGTTGAAGGTTTGTAGATTCAAGTCCTTTGATGTAATATCTTGTCATTTTCTCTTTTGTATTGTACATTACCTTGACAATGCGTAACTAATTTTCCTTTGTGTTAAGATTATGTGTAGTTGGTTAAGAATCTAATATAAATACTTGGTTTGGCTAGTGTTGTGTGTGTATTCTGAATGTTTCTATTAGTACTTGATGTTTTTCCAACGTGCGATTCGAAATTGATCTTTTGATTTCAAAAGTGTTAAACATAGACTTTTTTTCTCTAAAGGACATGGAATAGAAACATTTGTAGATGCTAATTTGCAAATTTAGGTTTACAATCATAAATATTATGGCAACTCAATACTATTTTATCATCTAACAGAACAAGATATCGAAAGTTAGTGGATAAAATAGATCTTCCATTATCTACGAGACATCGAGATGTTTCAAGACCAATAAAGGAAGGTATAATTGAAATAGTAGGATTATATAGTTGATTAACTCTTCAAAAAAAATAGTTGATTAAAAAAATACATTAGAGGATTAAAGAGCAAAACTTAATCCAATCACAGTTTTCTCAACTAATAGTTTCACCAACTTTTACCTCAAACAAACAACTTTTCAACAAACCCGTACTTAAAATATTAGAAATAGCTCAGTTCACACTACCAAATCTCCATGGATCGATAATTAAAACACACTTTCAAACTGCAATTTGCACTTATCTCCAGCATAGTTGGGCGTTGGGATGCCACTTCTGTATTGTGATTATTTGGCACTTTAATTTTGATTTTAAAATCTAGAGAAATAAGAGTTATTCAAGTGTCTACGTACAAAAACAATGAAGCGTATATATTTTTTTTTGGTTACAAAAACAATGAAGCATATGAATAATTTAAATTTTTTTAGGGAATAATTTACATTTTTTATTTCGAATACAAATGAAATTGTGTGGTGAATGCACTCAAATTATATGAGAAGATTTTTTTTTAATACAAACAAATATTTATTTAAATTGATAAAATACATCGAAAATAAAAAAAAATAAACTTTCTAAAATTGAAAAATAGTGAATTTATGAACAAACTTACATCATCTAAGTTAATAGTATAAAGTGAGAAATTGTCCACAAATATAACAATTAATGTAACCAAAATACACGTGCATACAAATCTATAACCTATTGACGCTCAATTTATTGACTAAGTCTGCAATGGATCAAAGCTATATGTCAATCTGAACCAAACAAACCCACAATTAGATGAGAACGTGAACAATGTTAAACCAAGACGATAAACAAAATAACATCGTTGCACTCAAACGAAAAAATAACCAAAAAAAAAAAACGAAAGAAAGTCTGATCTAGGTCAATACACACGTTCCTTAAAAAAAAGTAAACAAATACGTCATAAAACATGTATGCTAATGTGTATGCTATTGTGATTCTTTGTCTTCTCTCTCTCGAACTTCATCACTCAGACCTAAAACTCCATCTACTCTTTCGCGCATCAACTCCACTCGTTCTCCATCTGCACTTTTAACGTTTCCAAAACTCATGTTTCTACCTTGTTATCCCTAATTTTTTTGGTGTTATGTTTCTCGTAATTAGTTGAATGTCTTGAAACAAATCCCAAAATTTATGTTTTCTTTATTTTAGGAACTATAGAATTTGTTAATTTTTTTTTTTGACTGGAAGAATTTTTTAATTTATTAATTGTATAGTGTTTTGACAATTATTAATCTGATTTAAAAACTTGTGAAAAAATTGAGGAATTAATTGTATGAGTGGTACAAAAAATAGGTCGTGATGAAGTTCGCCAGAGAAAATGAAGAGGGATGGCATACATTTAATCTGATGGTGATTATTTAATCCTTTCACCTCTTACAATATGACACTCATCTAATTTGATACATCTCATATATATGTGTTTCCACAATTCCATTAAGATGTACAAAGATAGATAAAACATTGGGTTCTCAACCCCTCGAAATACAATATTTATTAAGTTCAAAATGTATTACATCAATGATTAATATTCCAAGGAAAACACTCAGAACCTGAACCCTCAGGATATAGAACCCGACATGGTCCCGATTTTTGTATATACCAATTGCAAATGTAACATTTGTTACTATCTCTACTTGCTATGTATATATCATACCATTTAAACTCACCCTCCCATTGAAAGGAACAAAAAAATTGTGTATCAGCAAAAAAATCATTTAGAAATTTAAAGCCATAACTATCACCATGATGAAGAAGATGAGATCCAAGATCATCATCTGCAGACTTGCAATGAATGGTTAAGTTCAAATTATCTTCCAAAGAGTTAACAATGTTCACATGGCGACGGGGCACTCCAAGAACATTGTGCATTGATAGGAACGTCAACACACATATGAGAAGCAATTTTTGGATCAATAGAGACATTACACCTTCGATTAATCTTTTTTTTTTTTTTAAGTAAAAAAATTATGTTTTATGAAGGTTAAAATAATTGTTACAAGAGAAACATATATTTATAGGATGATTTGGTTATTAAAAAAAGATTAAATTTATTATTATATTTGATATATTTTATTAAATGTACTATTTTATAGAGTATAAAAATAAATTCAAAGAGAGTATTAAATATTAATATAAAACGTTGACCAAAAAAAAAATTAATATAAAACTTTAGATATTCAAATACATTTTAAAGTATAATAAATGCTTGATTGAAGAAAATGTTGACCAAAGATATTAAACAACATAAATCCAAGAAAGTTAAGGTTTTTATCTAATCGAATATTAATTTGTAAAATATTTGTACCAAAAAAAAATTTTGTAAAATATTATTCTTTATTTATATTAATTTAATTGATTTGAAAAAAGTTTTTGTTTTGAGCAATTGTATTGAATTGAATAAAGTAAAGATAAGGAGACATAAATTTATATTTAGATGTCTTGTTGTTAAAAATTCTCTCATCGTGATCTTTCCAAATAATAAAGAGTACCGAAATCCAAACAATATTTAAAGTTGTACGGGAATTTTAAGAGAAACCTCTTAGGTCACCAAACTGAATAGTGGAATGGATCCTTGAAGCTTGTTTAGCTTTAGGTTGTGTTTTAATGATGTTAGTTAGATGATCTTAGATGATGTTAATTAGATATTTTATTTGATGATTGTTTTATTTTGGTATATTAGCTTAGAACTATGTTAAAGTACCTAGAAATCAAGCCTCATTGTTCCATATGATTCCTTGATGTCTTGTGTGTTGTCATGTATAGGAAAATCCTTCCGTGAATTGCCTGATTTGATTCATGATTCATTGATTCATATCAAGCATTCTTTTTGTCCATTTTCCTTGTGTCACTTCTCTTGAATCAAGTCAAATTTTCATGAATAGCATCACAATGAATCAATTCATAGTTTTCTTGAATAGTATCACAGTGAATCGATTCACAGTTTTTCTGAATAGTATCACATGAATCGATTCAAATTATGTTGAATCGTATCATGAAAACTTTCTGACTTTGGTTGAATCAATTCATAAGATTTTGAATCGTATCAATCTTCATCTGGGAAGATTTGAATCGATTCAAAAGGTGTCTGATGCGTAGAAATCTTCATAGTCATCTTGCTTGTCATTTAGCTGTCTGAATCGATTCACTATGTTGTTTTTGGCCGAAATTTTGCACTTGCCACCCTTTTATATATATACACACACACACTTCCTAATAACTCCCAAACTATTGAATCACTCACATATATTCTCTCTAGGTCTCAAAAACTCATTGTTTATAAATTCTTCAAGATTAAACACTTTTACTTATAATCACTTTGTACATTAAGCCACATTGATTTGATAGCGTGCTTATAGGAATTGTAAGTTGGTTCTCTTAAGGAAATTGGTTTGAACAATGTTACAATTAGTGGATGACCTTGGTGAAGGTGTACTTCATCAAGAAGAGTAGGCGTAGTTATAGCGAGGAGGAAAAGAGCGACCTACTATAAAAATAACGGTGTTACCTCTTTTCCTTATCTTCTTTATTTTTTGATTGTTGCATATTTAAATTGATTAATTGTTAGGATAGAAACTTGTATTGATCAAAGTTGTTTTTGATAAAAATCAATCTAATTCTTTGAATTAGGTTTTAGAACTTAGCTTGGATCAATTGGTTTCAATTCTATTCATATCTTCAATTTGCATATGCATTGTATTCTTTAATTGACAGCGTGTTATATTTTCATATATGTTTGATTTTGAAATTGTCTAGTTTTGCAAATTGTTCAAGAAGCTTTAACTTTTGATTGTAATAAAATTTGTATTGTGAATCTCTCAATTCTATATTGAATCTTATTAGCACATAGCTTTAATCCTTTTGTCAATTGTTGTGATTGTTCAAGCTTGTTTCCAATAGTCAAATCAATTCAAATATCTTTTTGTGAAAACTCCAGAAAACTTTTTGAAAACGCTATTCACCCTCCCTCTACCGCGCAATCTTATTGGTCATATAGACCAACAATCCTTTCCAGTGAATGGAGAGAACTAGTGAAATCACAACCATTCAAAACAAAAAATAAAAAAGTGTTTAATATTAAAAGCAAGAGAGAGAGAGAGAGAGAGAGAGAGAGAGAGAGAATGCATTTAATGGTTTGGATCTTCAATGGAGATAAAGTGACTCGAAAGAATTCCTTCCCACTGAATAGAATGAGCTTGTAATTCATCCTGCGACACGAGTGATGCCTAGCCATCCATAAGTTAAATACCAAAGTTGATTGTAGAAATTACATTAAAAAAAAAAGTGACCCCGATGTTCCACATTATCACACCGACCGAACATAAAAATCCATATTTGCCAGAATGTGACATCTATGTAGGTTGTCTTTAGTTGCAAGTCGATTTAGAAACAACCTCCACACAAAAAAATCAACTTTGAGTGGGACCACTTTAAGGCACAAAACATGATATCGACCACCATTATCAACAACTTCAACCGCTGTCAAATAATTGTAAGCACTTTTGATCGTGTACCGTTGGGAGGAATGAAGCTTTCAAACCCACTAGTCCATCATCTCATCTTGCAAAATGACGTTAGATAAATAATCCACATACTCCCTCACGAACATCTCCTCCCACGCAAACAACCTCATTCTCTAATTCCACGC
>Ga0315915_1007304_pt1 | contig 13243 bp, 3 predicted proteins | sample MpolbnodulesMG_FD_207738 | JGI IMG/M metagenome (GOLD analysis project Ga0315915, IMG submission 207738) | Medicago polymorpha root nodule microbial communities from Los Angeles, California, United States - branched nodules | ecosystem: Host-associated > Plants > Roots > Nodule | place: USA... | reverse complement strand
CTTAAAACAAGGTCTACGAGTGATCTATTGATCGTGCTTAACCCTTCAGCTGAGCTTCGATTATTAGTTACGGCAGACAGTATGGGTGTTGCTTATCATCGCGACCATTAGTTTCTTTCTTTCTTTCTTTTTTTTTTTTGCTTTTGACTTTTTCTCATGTAAAAAAAAAAAAAGCATAAGGTGTATAACAAATAGATGAAAAGTACAACATACTCTACCAAAATATAACTAGAAATGCATATATCTCAACAAAAAAAATATAATACATGTGGTACCTCGTAGAGAGCTCAACAAAACAAGTCAAGCATCAATGACACCTAAACATCCAAGTGACTGCCTACACTACATTGATGTAATTTATATATGTAAATAAAATGACCTCAAATGTATATTCTACGATCATTAAATCATACTGAAAAAATTATTTTTACAAAAACTTGGAAATTAATAAGAAAAAGGTATAAATGAGTGTGTTTGGTAAATAAATTTAAGTAGGGATGTATAGTTTATTGATATATACTAATTATATAGATAAAATCAATATGTGAAGAGACATATGAACACAGTTTGTATGAAGTAATCAAAGGGAGGGGGCTCTCCAATGGTTTCTCAATGTGCAAATAATCGTAGATGGTCTACCTAATGCTACCTCTGGAGTTTAACGTATAACATTATTCATGTTGATGTTAATCACGCGGATCTTTCATCTCATGCTATTCCTTCCTCAAATATTAGGTGTGCAACAAATAATCATGAATCTTAGGTTGTGAGCAACATGATTTTGTTGCTACATGTAAGAATACTGGTTCCGTATAGCCTGCACCTATTGATGTTTTGGTCCATTCTAGACCAATTTTTTCCACCACTAGATTACGCTATCCTACCAAATCTTAACATGGTCAATCTACACCAAATATAGAACTCTCTCCCTCTCAATGCTCTTTCTCTCTGCAACTTCACCAGCACCAAGTTTATTGATTAGATAGTTGCTTTTTTTACATCAAAAGTTTCATAAAAACACAAGTAAATGACCAAATTAACTACCGTTAAACGGCAGCAGTTAACTACCGCTGGCCCCAGCCGTAGTTAACTACAGCACCATGAATAAGGAACTGCAAAATCGTGAATGAATAGGAAATCAGGAATTACATAAAGTTTGGGGTTGTTGATTACTGAGGATATATATAAATTAAGAAACTTTTTTTTTTTGACACAAGAAATTAGGAATCTTCTTCTTCAATTTTGCGGTTCCAATTTTTATTAAAAAATTGATGTTGTGAAAAAGTGAGAAGGAGTTATATCAATTTTGCTGAGATATTGAATTCCCATTCCTCATTTCTATGATTGAGATTGAAAAAAAAGGAGTCAGTGCTTCATTCACATATCTGTTTTAATGGTTTTCCAATTGAATCACAAATAACATAGCCCATATTCTTCTCCACAAATTGTATCTTCATTGTACAAAGAGGAGTTGTTGATTACTAAGTTTGTTGAAGTAGTTTTGTTTCCAGATCTAAGTGAAAAAGGAAGAAGAAAAGAAGACTGAGAAAAAGAATGGTACATCAAACGTAGTTAGGCTGTATAGAAATGAATTCAGCGGTAGTTAACTACCGCTGAGTCCAGCGGCAGCTAACTGCTGCCAGATTACTCAACGGTAATTAACTACCTTTGTGGATATTTAAGAGCTTTCCATGTGTCATTACGATCTATTCAAAGTCAGAACACCAATTTTCTATTGATTATTGTATCAACCAATTTTGTTTTACATACATAAACTAACTTGTCTTTCTTACCATTAAAAAAGCTTGTTGGGACCCATTAATCTTAATCCGAACCGCTCACTTGTTGAGCAGCAGTATCTCCCTCAATCAACACCTCTGTGTCTTTTCTTATTCATATGCGCAGAATCACTAAATCCACTTGCATTTGGTGCATTTGTATAAGTTTTATAATGGAAATTTTTACCAGTTTAAACTGAAATAAAATTTGTCATTACAAGTTCCTTTTAATATTTATTGAGTCATATTAACTGTTGCCTCCGGTGCACTGGTTAAGAAAACTAAAAAAAGAAAGTTTTAATTTGAAAAAAACACTTTATTGACTTTTAAGAGATTGACAACACAATTTCCAATGTAATATATTCCATATTTGGTTCTTAACTAGTGCCCATAGACACTAGTTAACATTTCCCTTTATTTTATCATATGGGCAACAGAAGTTTTTTCAAACTGGCTCATGGTTTAAACTTTTTGAAATTGGCCTCATTCTTGTGGAGTGTTGCTAGTTGTTGTTGCTTTTGTTTTTGTTGTGACATGATTGATTTTTGGTTTAGTAGGTTGAGAAGGATAGAGAGATAGAAAGGTCGAGGACAGAGGTGGATCAATAACCTCAAAAGCTTTGGTTTGGTTGAAGGTGAAAATGATGAGGAGAGAATGTGTGTGTGAGGAGATGGTTTGGAGTGATGATATAATCTAATGGTTGATAAAAATGGTCCAACATGGACCAATGTTTTTGGATTTCTGCTCTTCTCCCAGCAAGTTTCGCTGCCACCCAGCCAAACCGATCAAAATACCCCTACACTACTTAACTAACGCATGTGTAAAATTAACCTGATTTAAAATTACGTTTTTTTACATATGCGTGACTTAAGTCACACCTGCAACCCTGCATGAGTTAACTCACGCTCGTTTCTATTTCTTACCTTGTTGATAATATTTCTTCAACAAGCATTTATGCCAAGCTTACATGTTAGTGTATGCAATGGTGAGCCAATATTAAAGATGATGGGAAGTTTTCTTCTATTTATTCGGTTTGCCAATGGTATTAGGCTATTAGCAATCAAATATGAAGTGTCAAATAACATTGAGTCAAAAGAACATTGATGAATGAATATTATTGACAGAAAAAAATGGTTCTACCTAAAGAAAAAGGAATTGGACCCCGTTACATGTTAGTGTATGCAACGGTGGAGGCCTAAACTTGAAAATTAATTTATCATATTCTTTTTTTCTTCTTCACAATGGAAAGTGGGTGTCTTCTTCCTTTCATGTCTTTCATGTCAAGCTTCTTAATAATATTGAACCAGTGTGAGTAAACTCACGTGGGGTGTAACACCTGCGTGAGTTAACTCATGAGGTGTGACTTAAGTCACGTGTAAAAAAACGTAATTTTAAGTCAAGTTAATTTTACACATGCATTAGTTAACTAGCGCATAGGTATTTTGGTCAGTTTGACTGGATGAGAGCGAAACTTACCGGGAGAAGTGCAGAAATCATGTTTTTGGAGGTCTATTTTATACGGAACCCATGTTTACAGCTACGTATAGAATGGACTAGTAAAAAAATTGGTTCATCATCATAGACCAATTGGTTCCACTTTTGATTAAATTATGTACTAGATCTTATATATTCCACTCATACCAAATCTAAACTCAACTTCATGTCTCTCCATGCATCTTTTCTCTTCTCTCTTTTATTTATTGAAGTTTCTGTAACCAGTGTATTGAAAATTGAAAAGTTTTAGCATTTTTACAGAATAATTGCTTAATTTAAAATAGGCCAAATACCTCCTCAGATCCATTAAGTTTCATGTTTGTTTCAGATAGATTCTTTAAGTTTCTAAGGTTTCAGATAGTTTTGAGTTTGTTTCGGATAGGTCCTTTAAGTTTCAAGTTTGTTTCAAATAGGTCCGGTCCTTTCTATCAACCTTCGTTAAGCCAAAGTTGATCTGTCCGTTAAGCCAAAATTGATCTGGTTGGGGAAAAAATTGATGCCAAGTGTCAGAGAGAACCACCTCACCCACTTAACGGACATATCAGCTTTGCCTTAACGGACATAACAACTTTGGCTTAACGGAGGCTGACAAAAAGGACCTATCCGAAACAAACTCAAAACTTAAAGGACCTATATGAAACAAGCGTGAAATTTAAAGGACTCAGGGAAATATTTGGCCTTTAAAATACTTAAAAAGTTCCCTGGAGACACGAGTTAGCAAGACCCATTTTATATTGGTACAATCAGTCTTACATTCCACCACATATGGTTATTGAACAGGGAATGCTTTTGGCGGTGTAGGGATACTCTTATGTTGGAGTTTGTTTGAGCTTCATCACCATGTTTGCTCAAAGAATCATCAGTATAATGATAGTATGATACAGTTTTTATTATTGACCAACCTGTGTATTGTGTCATTGTTATCATTGTTTTCCTTGTTTGGAAAGTTCAAATCTGTTAGGATTATTATTTCACTGAACAGAGGAGACCAGAAACACAAATACAGAAGCATCAAGTGTGGCAAGTATTCAATACCTAGAGTCCCAGGCACACATGAGTTATAATCAACTATGTAAGATTTAACTCCAAGCAAATGGAGGGTCATTATCACTATAAATAACTATGACAATTAAGAACTTAGTTTAGAATTAGTATCTGTAGACAATACAAATCATCACTTCTTGCTCTTGGCTAGTTATTTTATTCCAATTTCACTACAAGCATTAGTTGAAGATGACAGCTATCCTCCCTGTTTACCAAATCTCTTACGTAGAACATATGTTTGGACTGAATGGCAGGTTGAATTACATTCTTCATCTCCACAAAGATTGGGTAGTACACTAGTACCAGTTCTATGGACACAACAGATCTACATTTCTGAGATAAAAATAGCTAACCCAAATATACCAGTTCTATGTACACCACAAACCTACACATAATTGTGCATAGTATGATGTATCACTATAATTATGTGACAATTAAGAACTTAGTTTATAATTTGTAGACAATACAAAAAATCACTTATTGGCACTAGTTCATATTTTATTCAGATTTCACTTGATTCGTTTTCCAATGAATAGTTGAAGACGGCAACTATCAAACCCTATTTAACAAATTTCTCAAGTAAAAGATATGATGATATGTTTGGGCAAGATGGCAGGTTGAATTACATCCTTCATCACGAAGATTGGGTAATGGGTAGTATGCCAGCAACAGTTCTATGGACACCACAAACCTAGACTTCTGGGATAAAATTGACTAACCCAATTATATCAGTTCTATGTACACCACAAACCTACATGTAAATATACATGGCATTGTGCTACAACTACCGGTGCATAGTCAGAATTCAGAAACATTGAGAAGATGGACCCGAACACATCTCATGCTAGCAAACAAGTTCAGCTTTTTTATTTCCTCAACAACACAGCTAAATGGGGAAAAAGAGAACAGATGAGAGCAATAATTAAAATGTCTAACAAGTTATTAACAAAACCCCTTCTAAAGCAAGATAGATTAATGAGAATAGTGACATGATCTCCCCAGATTATCGCAGAAAAAGCTATAATAATAAGCTAAATTTGAGTGCATTCAACAAGAATAAAACAATAGAAACTTGCATACCATATACCACAGTTAATTTCTACCAAGAGGCAAAGATCTGCATGAATATGTTTCTTTAAACTCAGACTCTTCCTGGAAGAAGTAAAAATCGATGCATAGACCTCGATAGCATTTACCGGGGCAATATCAGTCACCTTAAAACGCTTAGCAGCAGCAGCACCGCCATTAAGAATTTTGTTCCCATTAGCAGCCTTCCCAATTCTTATCCACCTCAGCTGAAGCCAAATCATTTAGTGCCACTCAACTTCGACGCTTCCAGACTCAAACCATTCACAACATCACTATCACTAGTCTTCACCTTCTTGGTTTTCTTATGTTTCTTTGAACTCTTAGTTGTGTATTCATGTTTTGTTTTATATTATTCATGTTTATATTTACCATTGAAATTTTTAACATTTTGTTCCAACCATCATTTTTTAATTTAAAAATCTTCAAATTCAATTTTTTTTCCACATTTGATGTTCTATTTAGCTTTGTAAAAAAAATAATTAATTGCTCAACAGCTGAACACAACAACAAATTGAAAATAGTAGTAATTAACAATAAATTATTTTGGCGAGTTTATCAGTTTTCTCAATACTGAACATGAATATAACAGTACAAACTTTAATAAAAAAATACCAGTTAATTTCTACCAAGAGGCAGAGACCTGCAAGAATATGTTTCTTTAAACTCAGACTTCCTAGAAGAAGTAAAAATGGAAGCATAGACCTCGGTAGCATTTGCCGGGGCAATATCAGTCGCCTTGAAACGCTTAGCCGCAGCGGCACCGCCATTAACACTTTTGTTACCATTAGCAACCTTCCCATTCTTATCCACCTTAGCTGAAGCCTTTACCAAAGTCAAATCATGCTTAGTACCACTCAACTTCGACGCTTCCAAACTCAAACCATTCACAGCTTCACTATCATTATTCTTCACCTTCTTGGTTTTCTTCTCCCTAACCTTAGCCTTCTCCTCCTCCATCCTCTCCCTCAATACCTCAACCTCTTGTTCATTCCCATTAATGACAACCTTATCCCCCTCACCAAATTCTTCGTGACAAACCAAACACGCCGAAGATTTAACCTCTTTCAAAGCCTTAGCACTCAAAACATGCCCACAATTCTTCAAGGCAAAAAACTTATACTTTCCATTGAATTCAAGCCCCGCAATGGGACACCGAAACTTAGCCCCATCATCCTCACCAGAAACAGATTCTAGCTTAATTTTAATCATATCCTTCAAACCCTTAATATACCCAAACTCCTTGGGAAGCTTCTTCCCCAACAACGCTTCCACCAACGATTCCTTATTGAAAATATTCCCAAGCTTATCAATCACACACGGTTCACGCAAAGGCTCATTCGATAACGCACAGTTCTGCCATTTCGATAGCCTCTGCTCGTTTGGATCAACCTTATCAGGTTTCTTCTCAGCGTACATCTTGAGGTAACAGTCACGTGACTCGGCACATGTAGAGCCTCCATCTCCACCGCCACCACGGAGGCGTGATTGAAGAACTAGGGTTGATAGAGGTGCGATTCGGGAGGTGGAGAAAGTGGTGTCATCGGAGAGAGGTTTTCCGTTGTGGGTGAAGTAGAAAGATGATTGTGAATTTGGGATGAGAGAGTGTTTTAGATCGGAGAGGGTTTCGTCGCCGGCGACGGATTTAGGGTGAATTTGTAGGTCCGGTGATTGAACAAGGATTTGGAATGATTTGCGATGCATTTTCGATTATTCTAGGAAACGAAAATCGGAGGTTGAATGATTGATTATTGTATCGTGAATTTTCGAAATCGAAGCCTTTGGTTAATGATTTTAATTGATCGATGCTTGTTTGCGGGTAACCGACTTAGACGACGGCTTCACTTGATTGGGCCGTGGATTAGTTGTAATATGGGCTTTATTTAAGCGTGTTGGGCTTCACGAAGAAATTGTTCTATTTCAAAACTTTGAAGTATACACCCAGAAATGATATTTGTACTATTTTTTCTCTCTCTTTTTTGGACATAAACAATAGAAGTTATCGATCGGTAATAATGATAGAAGTTTTAAAATTCATCCGAATATTTAAGAAAAAAAATTTAAGTTATTTGACTCTTGAAGAAGGATAAGCTTGTAAAAAAATTAAGTGAAGGTAAAATTGGAAGAGTAAATGTTACACCAAAACTTAGTATATTTTTATACAAAAGTTTATATATTTAAAGTATTTGATTATTTAATAAATAACGAAGGATTAAATTTTAAATAAAAGATTTTATTTAAAAGAAAAATTGGAAAGGAACGAAGACACACCAAAAATTTGTATTCCTTTTAATACTTTTTAACATTGTTTTCATTTCTTTATCATAATCGTGTAATTTACCGTTTATGTATTTTAATGAATGCATAAAATTTTAGTTTATGGTGAACAGATGTTAAAACATCAGAGTTCTGTTATTTGGATGCATTACGTGTATGGTTGGTTATGTTGAGATGAAAAATGTTTTTTTTTTTGTTGCATGATGAAAGATGGTTTTATTTAAAAGTAAATGGAATTAGACTTATCAACCAAATTTAACAAGGACAACTCAACACATATTAAGGTTTAAGACGACATTGATAGTAAAAAAAAAAAAAAAATTTAAGACAACATTAAGTTTTTCAATCTCATAGGTGTACTTTTGTAAAATTACAAAAATTATGGTAAATTTATTTTTAGACGTTTTAAATACAAAAATATTTACTATATTAATATAATCAATTTCATTTAATATATTTTTATTCATTATTAGTTCAATCAATTTAACTATTATTGGGATGATATTAACTTTAGATAAAATTTATTATATAAAATATGATTGTATAATTTAACTATTATTGGGATGATATTAACTTTAGATAAATTTTATTATATAAAATATGATTGTATGATACAAGAGTGGGTTCTAACACTAAGCTTGGACCATCACTCTCAAATCAAGAGATATATTTTTTATTATTATTTTCTTCTTTAATTGTAAAAGAATGTTAACCGGTGCCCCAACAGCATTAGTTAAGCATCTAAAATAAGTGAGTTTTTATAAAAAAGTTATTTGATCAAAAGTAACATCTTATATTTTCAAACAAAATTTTTATTTGTAGATTCCTTAATCATTATCCTGGAGGCATTGGTTAACAAGACTCTTAATTATAAAGTCAATCTTTTCCACATCCCTTCCTTGCCTTCCAACCTGAAAATAGAACCATATAGACCTAAAAACTACATTTATTTATTTAGGTCGTTTCATGTAACCTCATAATAAACCATCATTCTTGCTCTAATTTGGAATTAATTGAAGACTTGGACCACCTCACGTGTGCCATTCTATTCCAACAGATTCATTGTGCTTCAATTCCAATTATTTGTTAAGATTATCACATAACTGATTGTATGATACTAGTTTTCTACTTTTGTCATTCATCATCTTGTATTTCATATTAGTTTGAATACAAGGTTCTTCCTCCATCTCCTTATGCTATAAATTTAGTTTTAGTGGTCAAACATGTTTGTTGTAGTTTTTCGTAGTAAAGATATTACAATATTTATTCAATGTGTGTTTGTATATTTTTCCAATGACGATGTTTTTTTTAGTAATGATATTACAATATTTATTCGGTGTGTGTTTGTATATTTTTCTGATGACGATGTTAACTTAAATGGATTATGAAATTGTGTTAACTTATTAAATTGTGTTGTCAATTTAAATTATTCCCTTTTAAATTGTGTTGTCAATTTTAAATCATGTCATCTCTAAAAATCAAATAAGGCATATTGTTCTTTTATTGGGACATTTCATATTCTATAATACAAAACTAGTCTAACATAATTCGGATTATGAAATGCGAAAACTCTCCATCACCATACAAAATTACCCGGTTCGGATTCTATAACCCAAAGTAGATATTTCTCACTAAAAAAAGGTTAATTGTCGGCTAGGTTTGACAAAAAAAAATGATACATTTTAGATTTTATAATTTGAAAATTGTAAAATACACTTTAAATTAATAGATCTAAAATGGATAAAATTTAAAAAACAGGGCGCAAGAAGGACGAAATTTGGTAAAAATGAATGTAGTTTTAACGGAGCCCCGATCATTGTCATGGTATGGTAGTATGCATGGTAGGCCATGCACTTTTACTTTGAAACAAAGCAATGTAATTTTTTTCAACGTGGTCCATCTATACTTTTTTTTTTAAAGAAAAAGAAAATGGAAGAACTGTATGGACCATAAGAACTCTGTATGGTCATAATCTCAAATGGCTAAAATGTGATTAAATTGAAGTTGTCCTCAACCACAAATCAGCAAGGAATGGGAAGTAGACCATGCACGCTTTACACGCTTTATATCATGTTTGTATGATCAGCTACCCCATTCCCACAACAACCCCCTTCTTTTCTTGTCACCTTGTGTAGTTGTGTGTGGTCTTCAATTAAATCACACCTAGATCAAAAGACCAAGCTTGACAATTAGTAATTGATCAATGTGTTTTACTTTGCTTATTGAATTGATTTGAAGCATTTGTTGGCAGTTAATGACGATTATAGCAAAAAAAATCAGTTTTCATCTTTTAGTCTAGTTTTTCACGAATGAAAAAAACACATTGGACTTTATTGTCATTTTATTCCTTGAAACTCTTGAAAGATTCATAATTTAATGATGAAAAATGTTAATCATTATCCTACTAGGGTCCTTGAGGCACTAGTCAAAGAAACCAAATACATTATAGTACGAATATCTTGAAACTTATGTAAAAGATGGTATTTTCAATGTAAATATTTCTTTTTTTTGTTTTCGTAATTGGGGTCCTAGAGCACCATCCCTCTGTCCCTTATTATAGGAATAGTTTATAAAAATTACGGGTATTAAAAAGAGTTGTTAAAGTAATAAATTTGTCATAAATGTATGTTACTATTATCAAATTACCCTTTGCCTATAGAGATATTTAATATTAGCTTTTCATTTTTCAAGGTTTATTGATAATATTAATGAGAGGGATATTTGAAAAAAGAGTAATAATTGCATAAAGAAATTTGTAGATGGTCTTATATTTAAATACAAAACTTTTTTGTAAATTAGTTTTATAAAAAGGGACAGAGGAAGTAGTTAGCAAGACCCTTTAATTACAGTAGAAACTCTTTAAATTAATACTCGGTAAATTAATAAACTCTCTAAAATAATAAATTTGTCCGGTCCCGACTTGGGCCAATGTAAAAAATTGAAAAACTCGATAAAATAATAAGATAATAATTTTTCGGGAGATCCCTTTATAATTTTCGGTCCCAAGAAAATCATAAATTAATAATTCATAGAAACTGAAGAAAAAAATATATATTACACTCTATTGAAATATGATTCAATAGTTGTCTGTTTTCCTTTAAAGTTCAAGTCTGTTTGGAGCTCATTTATAACTTTTCTTATTGCATCCAATAGCTCAGGTGTTGTATTTTTGTATTGTATTTTTCCAATACATATGAACACAGTAGTTACTAATTTACGTTGAGTCTCAAGGTTTGTTGCAACGTAATTCGAAGAGGCATAGACTAATTTGCATTTTTGTTCGGTATGTACTATATAATTACTTAAAAACTCTTTAAATTAATAATTATTAATTTATCGATAAATTAATAACTCTCTAAATTAATAAATTTCTCCGGTCCTAACATTATTAATTTATAGAGTTTCTACTATATAAAGCTCACTTTTAATTTCAAAGTTAATTTCTTCCAAGTTCCAAGGTATATAGAGTTGCAAGTCCTTGGGAACGATCATTCCCATACTGTTTTTTTAACGGTCAATATTAATAATAAGTTGTTCAATTAATATATTTTTTTCTTTCAACGGAGTTTAATTTGGGTCCTTCAACTCATTTAACTCTAAATGCAGTTTAAATAACATTAATCATAATAAGTTACTTGATCAAGAAGTATTGAACAAGAAGTATTTGTGTTGCATATCATTCACGGTTTGATGCCTAAAAACATAAACATATGTAACTTAAGCAAAATAGCCATCTCATAACCTGTTGCTAATAGCAAATAATTCTTGATATGTTTCATAAGTGTAATATAAATATGTATTGCAAAAGAGTTGTATTATTTGAACAACCATGCCAATGACAACTTACGTGACAATCATAATTTACAAAGAAAATGATGTATTGATACAAAAATCAATACATTAGAGAGAGAAAGAAAATAAAAGCATAATGTGAGATTTAACCTCTTAATAGTCGGAGGTTTGCTTCCTGTTAAATGGTGGTAAAAATTTTGTACCAATATTATTATTAAAAAAAAAAACATTGTTAAGTGAATCAAACTCAATAGCTTATATTTTACCTAATATATTTTTGGAGGGAAAGCAAATAAAATGAATCCACAATTTGACTAAATCTAATGCCAATTTCTTATATGTGAAGCTTTGAAAAATAAAATAACTAATTTCATTTTCAAATAAATTCACATGTATACACATACATAGATGCATGCTGTAATTAATTTATAATACTAAATTTATAAATATCTGAGCATGTTATTTTGTACAAAAGGATCCTGTTTAATTCACTTTTTCGTTTGGCGGAGGATACTTAACTTTTTTATATTTGAAAAATGTGTCAGAGGTTATCTCTGAAATAGATGATGGTTGATAAAATAATCCTTGATTATAATTGCCGGTATGAGTACAGCGTCCAAGATGAAATTTGTTTCATAATGTGTAAATATCCTATAAATCACTTTTGTTAGAGTTTGAAAACACTACACCCATAATGGGAAAACAAAATCAAAGGTATATGTAAAATAGCGAAATGCAATTCCAAGAGGCACCTTTTACTGCAGAAATTTCAGCTACCGATGTGCAGTGCATACATTTGATATGTTATGGCCGAAGAAATGTGAATTCCTGGATAAATTTATCTCTCTTCTTTGTTGGCAAATTATTTTTTTTAACGAGCAAAAATGATATATATTAACATTGTCAAGCAATCTCTTCAGCACACCACAAAGAATTTACAAAGTCAACATCTGAATATAAATATAAACCAGTCGATACCCAAACATACGAAGGGGTTCGACCACCACATATGAGTCCCAAATACAAAACGAACTTTCTTAGCTTGAAGCCACCATAAACAATAAGACTTAACATTTTCTAATAACTGAAGCATAGTATGTTCTTTTTGCTTAAATAATCTGTTGTTTTGTTGCGCTCATTGTGCACAATCCAAACACACAGTAACCAAATCAACTGAAGAAAAGACCGCTGCAATTTCAAATCACTTGTGTAATAAATAAACTGGTGAAAATAATTTGTAATCATCCGCACCATCAAAATCAATCCACGAATGATTGTACAAATATCATTTATTTCTCATTTGAAAAAGGTAAAGTAAATAATATGATGAATAAATAAACCGTACATCATGAATGTATTAATAAGTGTTGACTTTCTGTTTTATTTTAATAAAGAGTGAATCATCAACTTCGTCCCTGAATTTTCACGGGTTGGCCAACTTCGTCCCTCAATTATGCGAAATATCAATTTAATCCCTCAATTTGTTAAATGTCAATCAAGTTAGTCATTCTATTCAAACGGAGCGTTAACGTGGCTGACGTGGCCGTTAACCTCTCACATATCAGACGCCACGTAGGCATGGACTAATTTGGCCGATAATAACAAACATTTCGAAGGACTAAATTGATTGATTTGCAGAAAATGTTTTGGCTTTCTTTCCAAATGGCTATTTTCTTCCCCAACAGCTATTTCTTCCCCAATTGTATAAAATTGGAACCCTAATTACACAATCTGCAATCTACACTCTATAATCACGAAAATTTCCTCCAATA
>Ga0315915_1007303_pt1 | contig 13244 bp, 7 predicted proteins | sample MpolbnodulesMG_FD_207738 | JGI IMG/M metagenome (GOLD analysis project Ga0315915, IMG submission 207738) | Medicago polymorpha root nodule microbial communities from Los Angeles, California, United States - branched nodules | ecosystem: Host-associated > Plants > Roots > Nodule | place: USA... | reverse complement strand
AATGTGAAATTCGCTAATATTACGAATTTGCCACCGTGTTTATCTTTTCCCTCAGGCATTAGTTTCACTGATGTGAAAACTCTTCAGCATTTGATATTCCCTTCAGGCATTCCTTCAGCTGATGGGAAAAGCTTCGCAAAGTTCACTAAAATTTCAAAATTGCCACCGTGTGTATATTTCCCCTCATGTATTTCTCCACTGATGTGAAATCCCTGTTGTTAAATGTATATTTTCTAGTAGTAATCTTTAAAAAGTTTAATCTCATCTATAAAATTTACTGTATAAAACAACTTCAAAATAAATTCAATAAATTATCTTCGTGAGCTTAGCTCAGTTGGTATGGACAATGTATAATATATGCAAGGTCCGGGGTTCAAACCCTGGCCACTACAAAAAAAAATTCAATAAATTTAACTTTGTATTTCTTTAAAAAAAAAACTTTGTATTTAAATAATAGTTATGGTTAAAAAAAAACTACATGAGTTGTTGTTTTCATAAACTTCTCGAGATGGATGCATCAAAAGTGAAAATAGAAGCCTCTTCTATCCTATTCTCTTAATTCTTTTATTTATTTCAAGCAATCTCTTCTCCTAATTAACATGAAAAAAATGTCACATCCACATTAAGGAATAAAATACAAAAGTTAGAAAAGTAAACTAATAAACATTATATCGATAAAAAAAGTATAGCTAAAATATTTTTCTAATCTAAGTAATTTGAGTCCCTATCATGTCATAGATCAGAAACCAATGAATAATCAAGAGATAAAGAGTAACAAAAGTGGTGGTGGTGAATGGGGGAACCATAAGATAAAATTGAAGAGGTATCTTAGTTTCTCAGAGAAAGTGATGATGGAAAAAATCAGGGATAGTTTTTGATTCAATATCTTCAACTAAAGCAATTCACCATGCATGCAATAACAGTTTTTGTTTAATAGGAATTTTTACAACTGAAAATGAAAATAAAATGTGAGGGAGATGATGCACAACTTGGTGAGTGAATTGTCTCTTTAATAACATAATAATATAGTGTTACAAATATAAAACAACTTAAGAATGCTTATGGCCTAATCAATGTTATTTTTTTGCAAGAATTTTCACTAACCGGCGCTTTGCATCATCTCTGGTGCCACTTTAAATTTACATACCAAGAAAGTTAAATCATAAATACCAATACCACTCACAACTCATACACACATAATCTCCACATTCTTGCCTTCATTCCTAAAATTTTACTTTTGTTCAAACACAATATATGATCCTCCGATACACTTTATAGGATGTGATCTACCACTCCATTTGCACTCCCTTGAAACGGCAGTTTAATAAACATAGAAAATATACAAAATATAAATACTGATTACACCATATAAGCAAAAAATTATGGAAGCAAAGGCAATATTTATGTATTAAATGTGAATGGCTTAGTTCTAATTTAAATCAAAAGTATAAACTAAAATTGCAATAGTTTCACCCGTTGAATTTGAAAGAAAGAAGGCACGAAGCGAGATCACAAACGGAAATTTTTCTCTTGCAATACGCACAACCCTCTCGGTTGAAGTTTTACATGCCCATATGCATAGGTCTTGTACATAAGGTATATATATACATAACTAATAATTCACTCAGTCGTTTGCATTATTGTTGAATTGAAAGGCTACTAAGAAATATGCAAAATAAAACATTAAAAGGGGTGTACGGATTCACCTTTCATTAGTACAACAACACTTACTGTTTTTACATTGGATAATGATACATATTCTAAAATAGTTAATTGGGAGTTACAATGTAAAGCAAGCAAATGAGTGTACACAATATATGAATTAAAATCCCACGTTAATGTAATTGAATTTAATAGAAACATACACAACACTTAACTAAAGAATATAAAAAGACACCAACTAAATAATAATGAATGAGATTTTCTTTTTTTACTAAGAGAGGGTGTGGAGCTATTTTAGATGTGCCACATCAGCACAATAGAAACCTAAGAGCAATCCAAGGTTCTATTACAAAGATATATAAATAGATAGATAGATTATTATGAATAAATAGTAAACTATGAATTAGTGGAAGATGATAGATTTTTTTTATTGTTTTGGTGAGTAATTTATGAATGGATCTACACCCAATAAATTATGGGTTTTAATCTTGTTTCAATGTAGAATTTGTGAAATTTATTTAACCATAATTGCTTTGGATGATTAATCAGAGATGAGAAATTTCAATATAGTGGGTGTGTTTAATTAAAGATGAAATTAAGAGATTTGAAAGATGATAGGAAACTTTTCTAGAGTGCCACATTATTATAAAACTTGCATGAGAATAACTCAAGTTTCTTTTAAAAAAGATAATATATAGATAGATAGATGTAAAAAAAGTTGAACATGACTTCTGTTGGTGAAAGATCAATTGCAACAAACAAGTGCATAAATAAATATCTGCAACCGAAACAAAATCAACTAAATAATGTACGGTCATTTTGATTTAACAAAAATCACAATCAAAATAAGAAGAAAATTTACCGGTTAAAATAATACAAGTTTTAAACATAAAGGAGTACACAAGAGCATTGTTATGAAAATAAGAAGAAGAAAAAAAATCTTGAAATGCAGGCAAGTTTAGGGAACTAATACACAAATAGAATAATTTTAGGCTCTTGTGTGACTATTTGCCACTATTTGGGTGGGACTTGGTGCAAAGGACTTTTCGTCCCTTGGCACGTCGTCGCTTTAATATAGCTCTTCCAGTTGTTGTGCTCATTCGTTTGCGGAAGCCATGAGTGCGTGCCAATGATTTTCGTGATCTACTTCTCTTGGTTAAACAAAGAGCTTGTCTGCCTGCTGCTACTATAACCAGACGACCATTTTGTCTTCTAGGTCCAACATTAGGTTTCAAATCCAATCCTAGTGACAAACCTGGACATGGAGAAATCAAATCAAGCTAAATCCGGACAAATTTTTTAACTATATACATGCAGATTGAACAAATTCACCAAAAAATTGAAAGCAAAGCATCCATTATTGCAAAAGAACTACTAGCTCTTTTGCATTCTCTATTTTCTGCATACAATTTCCAACAAAGCACTGACATGGACACAGAAACCATACACGACAATGACCCGTTGACACCGATCATAATTTGAGAAAATAAAAAATTTGGCTGTAACATATGTCGCTGTTGTGTCATACACCAAACATACTTTGATATGAAGTGTCAGTACTACAAAAACGGTTTCTCTTTTTCATTGTTAAGTTATTTACATGGAATCCTTGACGGTTAAAATCCAATCTTAAGAGGTATTTCTATCTTGAGGTATTGCTCAAGTTTCAAGTCTTTACAAAGGATGTCTTTGAAGTATTTTCATCTGACACAGGTAAACAACAGAGTCTCTTTTCTATAATAACGACTTGCCAAATTCCTTACTTTAAGTCGTGATGAGAGCAAGATGAGCGTGGACTTACAACGAACATCATTTTAATAAAAACCAGCCAACACAAAAATAAACGTCCTAGAATCAATGATGATAATGTATCAAACAACTCCTCCAAAGCCAAAGCAATATCAACATCAGTAAGTAGTATTAGAAAATCACAATCCTTAGAGAATGTAGAGCGACGATTTTCATCAACCCAATTAAAATCATTTTTCTACTCATTCAACATCTTAAAAAAGGAATTGAGACATACCAGTACTACATTCAAACTAGTTCTATTCAATTCGGATTCACAAAATAGTAACGGTGAAGCAAGAAACAAGGCCATTAGACCATCCACAATGGTGGGTGTTTCATCTATTTAGCACCATATTAAATAGGCACCCCCATTGTGGAGTATAATATAAGGGTGGCTATTGAAAAGGGTGGCTATGAAAGCACCCTCTCTCTCTCTTCATTTTTCATGGATCCCATTTAACAAATCTTAATAAAATAAATAAATTTTGTTGAAATGTAATGATATATAATTATTTGTAGGACCTATTTAATAATTTCTTTTGAGGTGCTGGGTTGGAGAAAATTTGTGCCTATTAAATATTACCGTAAAATTAGTGATGTGGACATATGAAATCAATTTAAGCACCCAGTTTGAGGTGCTCTGGATGGTCTTAAATGACTAGATTACATTTAAAACTTTATAGGTGTCTCTTACTGCATTTCATCCAAAAACCAACAATAAGAAAATAACCAAAAAGAATGTAACAAACTGTTGTCAATAGCGGCCGAACGCGGCGCGGAGCAGCCAAAAACAGCAAAACGTGACGCATCCAATGCGGAGCGTTTGGAGAAAGCGGCTGAAGCGGGCGCTTTTCACTTAAAACCGTTTTAAGGGTCATTTTTATAATTTTCAAGCCCCAACTATTACTCTTCTTCATCAGAACCATATACACAGCCGCAAACACAACTTCTTCATCATACAAACAAAAAAAATCCATCTCCTCTTCTCATCTCATCATCTCTTGATCCCAGAACCCATCTCTCCTCTTCTCATCTCATCATCTTTTGTTCGCAGAACCCATATTTGTTTTCCTCTCTTCATCTCTTGATTTCAGAATCTGTTCATTTGTTAGTTGTTAATTCGTTAATTGGGAGGATGAACTTGTTAATTGTTAATGTTTTTCACTTTTGTTACTTTAAGCCTTAGAGGCTTAAAGTGTTGGTTTCCTTGAATTTTATTAGTATTTTTTGCAAGTATCTTTTATGTTTTGCTTAAGACATGTGACTTTTATTTCAAATTAGGAATACTTCATGAATTTTGAGTAAAGGTATTTTAGTATTTTTTTTCTTTCAACAGTATAGTATTTTAATATTAAATATATTAGTGTCCGCGTCACCGAAATAGCGCCCGCTACGCACCCGCACCCCGCGCGGCATCAATTTTTGGGGTGGCCGCGCCGCGCCGCATTTCCGCTTTGACAACAGAGAACAATATGACTAACATAGGAGCTTGTATTTACAAGACATCTTATCCACTTACAACACAACCCCATTTTCCAGTGCAAAAGCAGAAGCATAAACTTCAAAGATAAAATTTCATTTCAAATCCAAAAATGAAACTTTCATTCCAAACAGCCACCATAGTCAAGTTCAATCAAACCCAACAACAAAACATTGTTTTTTAGAAAAATTACCAATTGCATAACTAACAAACAAGCAATAACAAAAATTGAACAATGTTCATGTCTTCATGAATTGCAAAAATTAACATTACAAGTATGTTTCTTATCATAATTAAACATAATCTGATACTTAAACATGTTTATACAACTTCATTGTTACATTTGCAACATAAACAAACCCATTAACCTTATGTCGGTTGGATTTCAAACAAACAGAGAATGTATTTCCAATTAAAAATTAAACCGCTATCAACTAAAGCTTAAACCAAATTTCAATCACAAAAAAAAAAAAAAGAAAAAAAGATTGAGTTTGAAAGAGAAAAAGTACCTGAAATGGAAGAAGAAGAGTGGAAAGAGAGAGAAGAAGGAGAAGAAGCGAAGGAGCAATGAAGCAATGGAGAACGAAATTTGGAGGAATTGAGAGAGATTGAAGATGGTTTAGAAGAAGCAGTGAAAGTGGGTGCTCTGAATTTCATGGATATCAAAGAAGACACAGGAGATGATAACGAAGCCATTATCCTCTTTTTTTGTGAGTTTTGCTATGTGTTTTCGGCTTTTAAACCAAAAAAAGTACTGTTCAAAGTGTTTCACGAATAATTATATTTCAATACGATTGTTTAACGGATGGGGATGTAGCTCAAATGGTAGAGCGCTCGCTTTGCATGCGAGAGGTACAGGGTTCGATCCCCTGCATCTCCATTTTTTGTTTTTTATTCATTCTTCATGTTATATACACACGCATTGCAAGGCTTGCATCTCATCATCTTTTTCTATTTTGTTTTTTGGAAGAACTTTATTACTTCTTTTTTCATTTTTTTTTTGACAAATATTTTTTAACTTAATATTTTTTGGCACCCAAATTAAATGTCACCAAAGTGCTACCCGTTATATTCTTTCTCTAGGTTCTCCCTCTCCAATTAGCCCCTACTTTTTTTTGTTTCTCTATGTTTTTCTCTTTCATTTTCTTTATTTGAAAGGTGGTTTGAGTCAATTATTGACATGAAATCACCTTTTTTCATTTTTTTTCTCATAATTTTAATTAAAATAATTGATTTTTAAATAGATCTAGTTTTTTTTTCCTTATGATTTCATCATATGAGTGCGATGTTGTGTTGTTCGCCATCTTGTGCGATATTGTTAATTTTTTGTCATGATACAATATTCGTTTGGTTCCTAATGAAATATTGTCAATCCAAGTTCAATCAATTATTTGGTCGTTAACTTGCAGATTTGTAGTCATGATATTTCGATCACTTTGATATGATTGATATGTCCCGTATATATATAGTCATCAACAGGAAATTAGAACCCTATCACAAACCAATCCCTTTTGTTGCATGTCTATCTATTGGAAACCATCAACAAGGATATATTGAAATTATTTGTATCTCTAAGTTTCCAATCTCAACTGAAAATAGAAACGAAAAAATAAAAAGGAATGACCAATCTATCTAGAATATACCTAGCCCCTTCTGTCTCTAATTTAATTAAACTCCGTCCAGCTTACACATTTGTTTCTAATAACATGTCCCCACTAAATCAAAAGGCACCTATCAATTGAATTAATGTTATTCTTCACTGCAAAATTGTGCACTAGGCAAAGAAAAAAAAAAAAGGAAATGTAGGACATGAGTTAAGAAATCTTTCTTGAAAATTGTGCATTTAATATCGTAAAAATTATCTTTTCAATATTAAGTTTCTCTTTTAATTTCATTTTTACCTTCTTAATTGTAGCATTTAAAGCATAAGTTAGCATGATCCATTTATACAAAGAAGAGAGTCGTGCGTTAGCAACTCGTGGGTGAGAAAATTTAGGGATACTTTGAAATTAAACAAAAGTAAGATCTGAACAGTTTGTGTCGATCTTAGGGTTTGATATGACCCCATATACATATGGGTATGTTTGAATAAAATAACCACTTAATTAAACCTCGTTACCTTAAGTAATTTGTATCTGCATTTGCACGACGATGATACCATAGTTTTTTTTTTTTTTTAAATGACAAAAAGTGAATAAAATAAAACCATAGAAACAAGAGTCAACATGGGGCATCAAACCCAATGCTATCCCTATGAAATTGGAGGTTGTGCTCTCATAATAAAAATATGCCCCTAATGAAATAAAAACACAATTCTACAAAAAAGAAAGGATTATTGTAATTTTTTGAAATAACATTCTAAATTGATTGATTAAGTGATTATACAAATCAGATGGTTTGATAACATTGAATTCTTGTCTAAAATGGAGATCTAGAGTCTAAAGGATAGATGTATGTTGGATTGATGGTGGTTACCAGTGTGTGGCGGCGCGCGACAGAGAGATGGAGGTCGAGAAGGAACACAAGAGAGGTTGAGAAGAAGAAAGAAGTAGCGTTGTTGTTGGAAGAAAAGAGAAACGAAACACATGTTTTTTTTTCCTTTGATTGAGGGTTTGGGTAATGGCTATAATATTTTTTTAGGCCCATCACTTTTTGTGGCTCAGCTCGGTTGAACTGTTTGCACACCCCAAAAAACAAGCCTGATAAAACCCCAACATAGACTCTAACTTCGGCGGAGGAACTCGCCAAAAGGTTACACCTCTCCTTGAAGAGCGTTCAAGCTTCGCCAAATAATTTGCGCAACGGTTGTCCTCTTTAAGCACATGTCGAAATGAAGTATCATGAATATGTCTCTTTAAAACAAAAATCTTCCTCAACAAAGAAGCATATACATGTGTGGGATCTGGATATTGAAGAAGATGAAGAACTTCTAAAGAATTTGTCTCACAAATAACTTGCTAAATAGAGTTGTTGATGACCAACATCAACCCATAATAAACACCAAATAACTCAGCAAGAAGTTCATTGATTTGTTTCTTACTTTTCTATGTGTAAACTAGCGTGAGTTAACTCACACGGGGTATAACACCTGCGTGAGTTAACTAATGCGGCGTGACTTAAGTGACGCATGTGTATAATTAAGCCGCGTTTGTTTTACACATCCGTTAGTTAACTAGCACAGGGGTATTTTGGTCAATTTGGTTGGGTGGGAGCGAAACTTGCTAGGAGAATAGCAGAATTCTCAAATTCTAACTAAAGAGAGTTGGGCCAAAATTAAAGCTTTAGCTCGTAGTGTTTCTATTTCATAAAAGGATTTCTTATTCCTTGACCAAAAAAAAAAAAGATTTCTTATCCCTTCATGCTTCTCGCACTTTACATTTTTTTTCTTTGATTTTACTCTGTTTGAATTCTATAATCCAAAACATGTTTTAATTGTTTCATAATCATGATTCTCATTGTAGCGGCAGCTTTGGTTACCAACGGGAAAAGGACTGGGATAGGACCTCTTTAAGTAGGTTCGAGGATTGAAGATGATGATGTGACAGTACCATCAATTTCCCGAGCTTTGTTAGCGTCAACGTTACGGTTAGGGGGTGTACATAGGCCGGGTCAACCCAAAAAACCCGATCAAACCCACCCAACAATCCCAAAAAAGTGGTTTGAGTTTGGTAATTGGGTGACTATGGTTTTAAAAAATAAAAACCCATAAAAAATAACGGATTTCGGGTAAAACTAGACTCAATCCTATCTTACTCAATATTGCCAACAATTTTATTTTTATTTTCAAAAAAAAAAAATACCAAAGGTTTTGGTCATAAATAAGTCTAATTTCCAAAATTGACACAAGACATTCTCTATATCAAAAATTAAAACATGCTAAAGTTAAAAATTAGGATATTGCACTTTTTGGTTATTTTGATGTTAATGCAGTTTTATGTCATGCAACTTTAGTTTGTTGCAAGTATTTTAAGATCAAATTTATTATTTGATATTGTCATTTATTATTTTATGAAGAGAAAATATAGTGAAAATGGGCTACGCAATCTTTAGCAAAAAAATAAAAGTTGAGTAATTTTTATGAAAAAAATATGAGGACTCATTCTTTAGTCATTTAATATTAACAAAAAAAATAAAATTTGGGTACCCAACCTAACCCAACCCGGAAATTAGTAGGTTTACCCAAACTTGCCCAATAGTATAACAGATGGTTATTTTACCTCACCCAACCCGAATGCTCTATATGGTTCGGGTCTTGGGATTTGGCCAAACACAACCCAAACAGTCCCATGTACACCCCTAATTGTGATGGACTGGACGAGTGTTAACCATCTTGTTTGTGAGAAGAGATTGTTTATAGGGTTTGGTCTCGAGGAAAGTTGCCACTGGCTGAACTTTGGGGTTTGTGTGTACTTTATATAGTAAGTGATATGATCTGCTGCCAGACTCCCTTTGTGGGTCGGCTTCGGGGTTCGTGTGCTGTGAGCACTCTTGAGGATTTTAACATTTTGATATGTTATTCTATTTGTGGGTCATAAAGGGGGGTCAATGCCTTCTTGTGCACTTTGTTCTTTCTTCGCGGAAGCACTTCTTAGTCTGCAGTCTTGCGAGTTGGTGCGTATCGTGTTGACGTCGTATCGATAGCGGATAGGAGTGGAAGGTCTCCTGACCTTGTCTTTAGTTGTAACACCCACGACTGACGAGGGCAGGGGAGTGATCACCAGTCGACAATGCTTGTACAATATGTAATTATTTTTGTTTAGGGACTAGTTAGATAGTCTTCATACTAGTTTAAATACCAAATGTCTGTGTTTTGCTGATTGATCTCAGTTTTGTTGGTCATCTTGGCTACAGGCAGATGTCTCAAAATATTTGTTTCTATCTTGCCTTCCCCTTTCTAGTAGCAATATAATATATTTGTCTGTTGAGTGATTGTGATATATGTGAGATATGTTTGGAACCAGGCTCTGATACCATTTGTAACATCTCAGACGACTTTAAGTATTGCCGACTGACCCTACAAACCAACGCGAGTCTTTTCAGCGTGTTTTTTCCTCACTCACACGCTTTACCAGGAAACTTCCCGGTAGGTCACCTATCCAAAAACTACTCCAAGTCAAGCACACTTAACTGTGGAGTTCTTATGGAATGGGCTACCGAAAAGAAGATGCATCTTGTTGATATAGGTAGTACCAAACAATTCTTATAAGCCTTCCTTCAACCATGTAGTCCCATACCTACACGGGCTCAGGATCCCTCTCATTCCGATGTGATTCAGTTCCTCTATAAGCTGTCAGGAGCCGCTCATTGTCGTGCCTTGTGCATCGGTGATCACTCCCCTGCCCTTGTCAGCCGTGGGTGTTACATTAGTAGTGACGATCACTTCATTACATGATCTTGGCATAGATAAATTCGGTAGTAGTTTTGGACGTAGAAAACTAAAGCTTGTGTTTGATCTTGAAAGTGGTGGTAAGTCAATTTAGGTTGCGTGATTATTTTAGTGCATCAAAACCATGGAGTGTAAGCGTTGTTTCAAGACTGCATAATTAGGGCTATGACAAGGAATACGGTGAAAGAGGCAGAGTTTTTTACTAAGATGACAAGGAATATGGTGAAACCAAAATGTATTCTGTTGACTTTGAAATATAAACGGAAAAACAATTTGATGGTTGCCACACAAATTTACAATACACGTCATAAATACAAAAAGACAATCAAAGGTGCAACAACTGTTCAAGTGTTTGGAAGACGGCAAGTATGTTTCAAATATAGAACAGTTGGTGAGTCAAAAATCGTTATTAGAAAATATGAAGTAATTATAAATAATTATAATATATACGTGAATCAAAATGAAAACAATGATGAGATAAAGCTTTTGTGGTTTATTAAATGTATTTAATTTTTTTATAGAAGAACTTTTATTAAATTTAAAAGTTTAAGTCATGAATATTTTTTAAATATAGACTGATTTAACAGTCATGCAGTCCGACTAGTGATCAACTGATCTAATTTGTAGCCCATTGATCCAGTGACTTGACTAGCAATGTCATCGGTGCGGAATTTAAAACACTAGTTTTTTCACCTTCAATTGTCCATATCCTGAACTCTTATAAAATTTAAGTTTAAATATAGTTTTGACCCTCTATGTTTCACAATTTGGCCATTTTGGCCCCCTATAAAAACAATAACAATTTTAATCTTTACGTTTACCCCCTTTAGCACTTTTGACCCCTTGGTTCAATTTTGACTTAGTCAACGTATAAGTGGTAAAATACTTGTTCAATCTCTTAAAATCTCCCTACTTTCTCCTTGTCACAATGAAATCCACCCTTGTAAGTGGTTTCCCCACACATGGTTAACCCAAAAGGTTACCCCAATTTTTACCATACAAACATTGGTTGTGTGAAGGCTAGTACATACACTTCATAGTAAAAGCATACAAGAAAATAAAAAAGTTATACAAATCCTTAACCATAAAACAATTTGCCATAGATCAAACAATAAAATCTCAGGTTTTAAATAACTAAATCCATGAAACAGAGAAAAAAATGACAAAAAAAATCAACAAAAGAGTGAGATATATGACCCCAACAAGTTACCATCTTTGATCTTAGCATTTATGATATCTTGGCACGATCCATACTCCTTTAAGGAGACGACGATCAAATAATGTAACAGACCGAATGTAATTACCCCACACCAAATTTTGAGCATCATAGAGTGTCCCACAAGTATGTATTGCAACATTGTCGCCAAGTCCTAGTTTTCCTTTCAGATCCTTTGATCGATGCTTTCCTTTTATTGCTTTCTTCGACAATATATCCCTCAATCTACATTTCAATACTGATTCATCATTATGTTGATATTTTATATCCAATAAACTACACTCGCTCCATTGTTTGGTATTAGCAACGTCGAATATAACTACAAGTTTATTGCTGGCATAGATGAATTCCCCTTCAATAAAGAATGCACACCTTTTAAAGAAAAACAAATTATATTCATGGTGATAAAATTGGTGTTTAAACCATGAATTATCTCCCCGACAAAGCGTGTGCAGTTCTAATTTATATTGACTGGCATGATTAAACACGGCAACAATGCAATCCTGAGATGTGGGAGCAGCTGAAAATGCTGCAACACAGTCTACCGATTCTCTGATAGGACAATTTGGAAGATGTATTTTTGCTCTAGAGAAGGGGCAAAAGAAAAACAATGAATCATCGCGAAAGAGAAGCAACCATCCGTCGTAGGAAGCAAGGCAAGTTGACCCAGCCAGTTCTGGAATTTCGATAGTGTATACTTTATCATTTTTGTTTAGTATGGAACAACGAGGACCTTCGTCACCATACATTAGAAACCATAGATCACATCCACTAAATTTAGCGTCAACCAAAGGTTCAGTAGCAGAGCGCTTATCTTTGCAAACATGAGTAAAACTTGTAAAATCAATCAGTCTATTTGCAATATTTGACAGCATATCATAAGGTATACTTGACCATTCTCCTTTCCTTTTCCTTTTACATATGGCAGAATCAGCCTCCAACATATTGCTATTCCACTTTTGTTTCATTAAACAATGCAAATAGGTTCAGTAAGTATACATACTCAAAATAAAAAGTTAGCAACATTCATAGGGCCTTAAATATAATTCATGTAAACACCCTTTTAGTTTCTACCAAAAATGCATCAAATGATTTAACAATTATTGTCAACAACAAGAAATAGCAAAGGAACAAACATGCTTAACAAGTTCAAATATGAGGATAACAAACAAGATGGGTGATAATGTCTGGTAAGTGCTTCAATTTACATCTATTCCATCAATCTCACATTAGCGTTAGTGTATAAATAAAAGAAGTAATAGCAAAATGACAAGAGACTAGTGCTAGTACAAAATGTAACAGATATTAGAATATTCAATTTAATTTTGATTAATTAGCTCTAACAAATCAAATGAGAGTATATATAAAGAGTCACTAGGGCAAAAAATAAGTTGCAGAGATTATAATTCTATAGAACAATTATAACACAAGGACTAAAGTAATCATGAAAATTTTCCAATATTGTTTACCAAATAATGTGCAATTTGGCTGAGGAGAAATTATACTTGTTGTGAATTCGTTAAAAATCACACCAATAAAATATTTGATGTGTGGAGCAAATTAATCAAATAACCAAAACAACGTGGGTGACAATTATAAATACAAGCAAAAGATAGAAAACAACGAGAGAGAGAGAGAGAGAGAGAGAGAGCAAGGGAGGGAGGGAGGGAGAGAGAACACGAAATTTGTTTACTCAATTCGTTCCAATA
>Ga0315915_1007300_pt1 | contig 13244 bp, 7 predicted proteins | sample MpolbnodulesMG_FD_207738 | JGI IMG/M metagenome (GOLD analysis project Ga0315915, IMG submission 207738) | Medicago polymorpha root nodule microbial communities from Los Angeles, California, United States - branched nodules | ecosystem: Host-associated > Plants > Roots > Nodule | place: USA... | reverse complement strand
TACTAACAAAATAGTTTTTTTTCCTTATTATATATCTTACATTTTTTTTTTAATTATGCGAAGGCTGGTCTCAAGTTCGGGTAAAAGAAGAGAGTTGTGTTAGGCCTCGATAGCCGACTTAAAACTTTGTCGAATCTCTATGCCTCAGGTGTTTTGTGCGATAAGAAAGTACCACATAAGTTGAGAGGAAAGTTCTATAGGACAACAGTCAGATCGACGTGTTGTATGGTACAGAGTGTTGGGTGGTTAAGAGTCAAAACGAGAATCAAGTAAGTGTAGCAGAGATGAAGATGTTGCACTTGATGAGTGGTAAGACTAGACATGATAGGATAGGAATGACACCATGAGAGAGAGAGAGAGAGAGTGGGGGTAACACCTATAGTAGAAAAGTTGGTAGAAAATAGGCTTAGATGGTTTGGGCATGTAGTGAGAAGACCCGTAGATGCCATCGTAAAAAGAGTAGATCAAATGGAGGAGAGTCAGGTTAAAAGAGGTAGAGGAAGACCTAGGAAAACTATTAGAGAAACCATTAGAAAGGATTTATAGGTCAATGAGTTTGATCCAAATTTGGTTTATGATAGAACACTATGGCGTAATTTGTTCCATGTAGCCGACCCCATTTAGTGAGATAAAACTTGGTTGTTGTATTTATCTTACATTTTTAGTTGAACCTATCTCAATTTTACAAAATTGCATTGTAAGGTGAAAATTTCTCTCACTTATAAACTCATTTCAAATCATCTCTTCTAATGTGAGACTCTTAACACCAATCATGTTATGGATATCTGAAGTGTGATCTGAGTGGTCGGATAGCATAAACCTTGTAACAGGTGGTTCAACATATCTTAAATAGACTCTAATACCATCTTAAAATTTGAGTTAGACCAAATTGACTTGATGGCAGAAACTTGATAACAGGTGGTCCAACGAATCTTGAACATACTCTAATACCATCTTAAAATTTGAGTTGGACATCATCGACCTAAGTACGAAAACTTGATAATAGGTGATCCAACAAATCTTAAATCCACTCTGATCCTATTAGAATTATTTGAGTTGGACCTAATTAAATTTTACAAAATCTTTTTGTCAGGTGAAAGTTATACTCATTTATAAACTTGTTTAGGACCTATCCTTTCGACTTGGAACTCATAACACATTATATTTTTGGAAGAGAACCAATCCTCTTCCTAGGTGGAACTCTTGTGTCTTTATTTAGACTCATAACTTCATCTTTACGAGATAATATTAATAATTAATATTATCATAAAAAAGGAAAATAATCACCTAAGATTTTATTTTCAATATTGAAGATTTTAACTCAAATGAACAATCAGTCAAAGATTGTAACCACGCCTCTGTAACATTTTTCCAAAAACACATCTTAAGAGTCAAAAGGAAGATCCAGAAAATAAGATAAAGTAAAAGAAATGAATCTAAAATTTATTTTTTGCTAAATTAAGAACAATTCCCAAATACATAATTGCCTATCAGAAAAAGCAAATTAAAGTAATTCAGAAAGAAAGGAACTTCTAAAATCGACAGGTTCTATACATGTTTGGTCTACTGGTGTATATGAAAATTGTTCGAAGTATGAAGAACAACGGATATTGTCTTTTTTTTTTAATCAAAATTTTAGAATGGCGCAATGGTGTTCGGTTTATGAAAGATTTTAAGGTTTAAAGAACACTTACAAAGAATATGTCAACGATGATAGTCCTTTTAAAATAATAGATTGCGGTCATAAATATATGAGAATTCGACAAATTTTTCTAACAACAATATAACAAAGCAATACGGGGTACATGAATAGTACCATTCGTATGCGTTCGGTGCTAAGTAAGTATCAAGTATAAAAGTACTTAATCGTTTTATATGAAGATGTAGTGTTCAAACTATTTGTCTAATTATTAGGAGGATATAATGTTTTAGGTGCTCCTCAAGTTCGATTCTACAAATTATTCATTATTAAAATTTGAGACCATTTGTTGCATATGTAAGTCGGTAGAAACATTGTTCTTGTGAGCTTAATTTAGATCGTATGAATAATACATGTAAGGTTTGAGATTCGAACTTCAACTAAAAAAAAATTCGATAAAAACATTAGAACACATAGATCAATTCTACTCTCCATAAAATATAAAGCCATTAAATACTTTTAAAAGAAAAATTTAGACCATTTTGAATTAATTAATTGTCTAGGTGCATAGTAAAACTTGCCTTCAAAATTGGGCACAGCATCTACATATCTATATGAAGAAACAGATTTGCAGTACACATAAGCAAAACAGATGACTGCAGTGAATTGTAAAATTGCCACATACCCTCTTTTGCATGCTCACCCCAAATACTATGCAGCCACGCACACTTATATCCCATAAAACCCATTTCTCTCCCACTCTCTCTCTCTCTATACTTTCTCTCTCATTTAATACCTGAAACCACCTATATATACACACTCTCATTCCCTCTCTATACATCTTCACTTCACTTCATATATTATTTTCATTTTCTTCCACCTAATTATTATATCATAATTTTATTTATTATACTTATTCAAAAATGAGTAGTGTACTTTGTGAAGAGCAACAAAAACTTCTCCTTTCTCTCAAAAAGTCTCTCAGTCTAAGGGACACTATCATGGACAACATCCCACCAAGGAAGCTACTCACCCGCCGCTCACCCGCCACCACCGCCGTCACTGACATTTTTTCCGACGAGGATCCTTATTCCTCCGACCACTTCCGAATGTACGAGTTCAAAATCCGGCGATGCACCCGTAGCCGGAGCCACGACTGGACTGACTGTCCTTTCGCCCATCCAGGCGAAAAGGCACGCCGTCGCGACCCCCTCAGGTATCAGTACTCCGGTGAGGTGTGTCCTGATTACCGCCGCGGAAACTGCGACCGCGGCGAAGCGTGTGAGTTCTCCCACGGAGTTTTTGAATGCTGGTTGCACCCTTCAAGGTATAGAACTGAAGCTTGTAAAGATGGTAAAAATTGTAAGCGAAAAATTTGTTTTTTTGCTCATACACCTCGTCAACTAAGAGTTTTGCTTTTACCACCCCCTTCTCCTTCTCATACACCTCCTCAAAAAAACAACAAAAATTGTTGCTCTTTCTGTCATTGCTGTTCAAATTCTTCTTCACCCACTTCTACTTTGTTAAGTGGGCCCCATTTTTCTTCTTCAAATTCACCACCTTTGTCCCCTTTGTCCAATTCAAATTCTAAAGATGTGCATGTGCTTAATGAGCTTATTCGTTCTATGGAGAGTTTTAATTTTGGTGATGATATCATTCATGAGGCTAATTCACCTGTTTCTGCTAGCAAATTGAATTGGATTAATATTAACAATAATCCTAATTATGTTGCTAATTCTTCATTGGGTTGTGGAAAATATTATAATTCAAGTGGTGGTAGTGGCATGTTTTTGAGAGATGAACAGAGGATTAAGGTTGTTGATAATGATGTCACACCAGATTTTGGGTGGGTGAATGAGCTGCTGATGTAGATGATACAATGACAACAAAGCTGCTGATGTTGATATGATGATGATGATAATAATTATGTAAATTCATGGTGATTTATTATTTCAGTAATTTATTTGAGTAAAAAAAAAGTAAGTAATTAAGTGTAGATATGGTTATGTGATCATGTGACTTAACATATGATCCTTAATTGGCTTGCTTAGCCTCTATTTCCAATTGTAATTCAATTCTTGTTTATTTCCAGTTTATTACTTTCTGAATTTGTATGTTTGTGAAAATTAATCAAATTATGTAATTTTTATTCCGATTAATTAATTAGATTTTATGAATCTTGTTTTATGTGTGGAAAAAGAAAGGACTAATGACTAATGAGTAAAGAATCGTGCATGTTTTGTTAATTAATTTTTTTTGTTGCTGGATATATTTTGGGGTTGTTTTGTTTGTTAGCTTAGATTTATCTTGTTCTTATTACGTGGTAAGGTCCTTACGTGTGATTTGGATATTGTGATTATGTGTTAGTCCAAGGCATATCCTTTACACATGGCAACCATGCAATGTTATTGAGCTGAATTTTAGATAACAAACTTATTACAAGTTCTTTTTTTTTACTATTAGAGAATAACATAAGAGGAATAAAAAACTCCTACTGTCATGTATATTTTTCATGACTTTGTTCAAAGAAAAGTTTGTCATGTTACACAATGGATATTGATAATATAAATGTAATGTTCTCTTCAGCTGACAAAAAATGTTTCGTGATGCACGAGACAGGCACCCAAATTATTATTAATTGGGAGTATGTAATTCAAAAATGAAATTATTGACAAAAAAATTAATCTTATAGTTTATTAAATTGTTGTACATATATAATTAAGGCTGATATTTATTGCTCATTTGATCCACCACAAAAAAAAAAAGTGATGGTTAGTGGTCATTAGCTAGAAGAAAACTAGCTAAGCAAATTCGATCGGTACCACTCTACAAGGTGTTTGTTTATATTTAATGAAGTCATTTCATTTCATCATGCACAACTTATTTGTTCATCTTGTAGATTTCTTGGTCAAATAAGTTTTGACAAATTTCTTTAACACAAACAATACCCAGGTGTCTTTTTCGTAAACGTCTAATAATATTCGAACAATAGAAGGGTCAAGTGTATATATTAGAGAAACTTTATTAGAATTGGCATGCCTGTGTGGCAAGAATATTGTACCAATAGATGTGCTAATGCTTAGTTATTTATAAGGCTCTAAAAGGGCAACTTGGTGCACTGAAGTTCCCGCATACGCCGGGTCCGGGAAGGGGTTCCACCATTTGATGTATTGTACGCAGCCTTACCCTGTTTTTACATAAGAGGTTGTTTTCAGGACTTGAACCCGTGACATGACAACAACTTTACCAGTTATTTATAAGGCTCTATGCTCATGAAATTTCTTATATGTTAATATGGGATAATGGAGCATTAATCATATGTGCTAAACACAACATCATCTGTACTCGTGAGCTTAACTCAGTTGCTATGAGCAATGTAGCAATGTATAATATATGTAAAGTTTGAAGTTCAAACTCCGAGCACCACCAAAAAACGTAATATCAATTGACATGGACATGTGGCGAAGAGACCTTGTGTACGAGACATTATTAATTATGTAGCTGTAAAATTGTATTATTTGTTCCATTTTAGCTTTCAGTTAAGATCATCAAAACAATAAATATTGGCTTCTGATAATTGATCAATCTAACATTATCATTTTATAATATGACTAAGCAGTATTTGTTTAGTCATTATACATGATTTTCCTTTATATATACTTTTTTTCGTTTTTCATGAGTTCTCTTGCCGGAGGAACAGCCTGTTTGGTATCACATGGAAACTAGGAATCTCGTGTTCCAATGTGTTTCTCACCGTGATTTGCTAAAGCTAGATATTCCAGCTTTAATCTAAACATGTGGCAGCGTGCACTCCAATGCCAAGCCAAACACAATTGAAGTCATATCTTATGTGTGTGTGAAATACTAAATATTGATACTTCTTTCAGATTTGAATTTTGATTTGTCACGTTGTGCGTACATTTTTATAGTTACATGTAAAAAGATAAAACCAATGTGTTTCAATATTTAGAAATTAATACCTATATAATTGGATTTAAATCCAAAATGGGTAGTAAGGGATATTAATACATAAGCGTGCTGGGATCCATGACTCCTTAATTAAAAGAAAGTGGACATTAAATCATACAGATCAAAAGTGGGATAACGTACCATTCTTTGATAGCGTAATATTTGTTTCCTAGGAAGCAAACTTATCTGAAAGACAGCTAAGGCAGTGAAGGGAATGACCCATAAAGAAGTGTATGGAATAAGTTTTTGGTGGGGTTAATTTGTTTGTTAGGTGAGGTACTACACTACCATGGTACTATTGAGTTAGCTTGGTGCTAGTAGTTACCATAAACTCACACCTAATGGTGTGGGAATGGGGGAGCAACCCATACTAAAATTGACCTATTTTAGGGCTTTTGATGGTCCCCTATCTCTCTGACCTTTTACCTTTCTGTCATAATTTCAAATTCGTTTTTAGAAGATGAATTAAATAGTAACTTTTGTGGGACAAGCATCCCATACTCTTGTTACATATTTTCTTTACCTAAGTGAATGAAACTACCGACACATGGGAATGGGTACATCATTTCTTTGTCATCAAGACCAATATTTTGATACATGCATATACATTTTTGGTTGCAAAATGTTATTCATATACATTCCCCGTGCTCATGCACTTTTATGCATTTCATTTTCAATCAATATCCTATGGTTGAGTTCTGACAGGGTTGTTAGAGTCATATATTATATTTACCAATTAAAAAAGTTGTCTCATTCCTACCATAGCTTTCAAATGGTAACTAAATTTGTGTGTAACTAGCTATATATATACAGAATTCGAATGTTTACATCCTAAATTGTACGAGTTACCGTGTTTTAAAAGTTACCTACCAGAGAATAAAACTGCTGCCATGCGGATTTAGATGTCATTTTCTTATTCTTTTAAAGACCTTAACTCAATTACTCTTCAATTCTATAATTGTAGCATAACCCCACTTTTAAATGGAGAGTGGTACATAGACATAGGCCGGCTAGTTGGCCAGTACTTCAGCATGCAATTCGTACTTGCTGAGATTAATTATTTTTTAGTAAGTTCATTAAGTGTGATTTTACATGTTTAATATTGTGTTTAGTATATAAGTAGATATTAGTAAATTCGTGGTCACTTAAGTTAATTTTCATGGTAAATCATGAATTTTATGATTAGAACTCCTTCATGGTTTAATACCGTGTTTAACTTGTGGGTCTAATGAGATGTTTTTTAATAAGCAAAATTGAGGAGTGTATGAGATATTCTAACACATTCAAACTATGAGTACAGATACAAGCTATGTAAAATGCCTAAAGCAAATCATTAGATTGCTAAACCAATCTGTTAATTTACTGCTAATAACTCAAACAACAGATCAAGAGTCAATTCAGACATATGGCTTAGGTGGATATTGTGGAGGTTCGCAATGGTGGTGCTGTGTCCTGTTTGAGTGTGTAGTGGCCGTTTGGCGGAAACGATGAAGTACACGTTCTGTTTTGAAATAGAGAGTGAATTTATTTTTTTATTTTTGATAGGCATTATTAGTCTAATGGTTAGGATCTATGGTGGGTAGGGCTGGATCGACTTCCGAAAAAATTACATGTATATTTACCAGATCAAAACCTATATTGGAGATGCTATAAATTCAACTTGTTGATAAAGATCATGAGGGTATAGTGCTATACAACTAAACTATATGGCACCTAATGCTATTCCAAATGTTGTTGATTCTCTTGTCTTTGTTCATTGGGTAACCGGACAGCAGAAATAATCGGCCTCCCAGTTGTTCAACCGGCTGAAGTGTACTGGTTTTGCTTCGTCTATATGTACATCGAAAGTACTTGATGGCAAGTATTGGACCATCCAGGCTGCAACTGTGAGCTGTATGGAAATTATAGTTTCTATGAAAATATAGCTGATGCAATGTATACAAATTTCAGCAAAAAGAAAAAGTGGAGAACAAAGTGACATTGACATGTGCAATGATCAATGTCACCACCAATGGTCAATTAATATACCATGTCCACCTTAGATAACACCTTTACTATGTTTATGGGACAAGATTTCAGTAGAATGTGAAATCTTATCCTGCAAGGCAGGAGAGGATACTAGGGATATGACAGGTATTTGACGTTCTATAAGATTTTGTGGCGCAGCAGGCTCTTACTAATTGGCAGTGAGAAGGGGAATGTAGGTATTCTTACTTGCATCCTACCAAAAAAAAAAGTATGTTACCGTGAGTAACTGTGACCACTATATCACAAGGCTACCTAAAATGTGTGCCCCGGACCACCGTCATCAAGAGTAGCTATTCATTTTAAAGTTAAAAGGGTTCAAAAAGCAAGGAACTTCCCATCTAAGAAAATTGAAATTGCAAAACCCTGCAACCATATACAACTAGAGAATCCAAACATTGAAACCTCCTCCATTTCACTTTTATTATAGTCATAGCCGCAAAGGCGTGTATGCTTATTAGAAATACAACTACTGCCTACAAATGACAAACAATATCAGGCATAAAAACTTCCTGAAAACAAATAACTGGGAATCAGTTGGGTTATGACGGTAAGAATTCTATGAAGTCGTTATCTTGGATTCGTGGTAACTTTTATTACTAATGATGATCGATAATTGGTCATTATGAAGGTCTTTTACATAAATTATTCTCACTATAACACTCATATAGAAGAGAGATCACCCAAATCATCCAGCAAATGTACTAGGATTTAGAAGCCTGTTCTAAAATGTATAGTCAATTTAATGAGTACCAATGAATTAGTTTAGATGTGCAAATCAAACAAATATTTACTACTCTGGTTTGTTGAAAAGGTTCAGGCAAAATTAACTTTAACCGTTCTCTTATAAAAAAAGGGTACCAAACCAAAATGCAAGAATTTTGTCACTTGTATTCAAATAATAACTATCTAAAATTGAGAAGAATTAGTAGCATATAAAATTGTGAATGTTCCATCAGGGATTTTTCACTCAGATCTTTGTCAAGCACACTGACTAGAACAGAAACACTAGTGTGCAAAATATTATAAGCCATGAAGCTAACAGAATTGAAAAGGCTAGTCCAGAGACGGCTTAAAGCCAAAATTTAAACAACATAAAGAAGAAATTGAAATGCAATTCTTGCATAGCAACATTCTGCTAGAAACTGGTATAAAAATACAATCTTACTGTAGTCCCTCAAGATTCATCCAAGAAAAAGAAGAAAAAGAGGATTGAGAAAATGTATACAAGGACTTGTAAATACATCGTGATTGTACAAGCAAAAGATATAAAAATGCTTACTTCCAATACTATAAGAAGATGCCCTTGCTGCCTGCGATCCTTCTTTACCACTAATGCCAAGACCTATTTCCGCTTGTTTTATCATCCATACATCATTCCCACCATCACCAATTGCTAATGTTCTATAGTCATGCGATTTTAAGATCTGCACAAGCTGTGACAAACAATGCAGTGGCAGAGCAAACAAGCATAGTTTTTCTGGTAAATTGAATCAGAAGCAACACAATAACAACCAAGTGTTATCCCACTAAGTAGGGTCAGCTAAAATAATAAATTTTGCTTTCATTGAGAGTTGAACTCAAGGCCTCCCGCTTACTAAACGGGTGCTCTAACAAACTAAGCTATGAAAGCTGTATTTAAAAAAACACGCCCAGTGGACCATATACCCACAATCGCTTCATTAGGCCATGGGCGCGAATCGGAAACAACACAAAATGCAAGTATTTTGTATTCTACAAGGTGGGAGACTTCACACAGGAAAAAGAAACCCGGCACTATTTGTCAATATAACAATGCCATCTTGTAACTTGTAATAAGGATGTCATAAACATAAATGGTACAGAACACAGCAATGAATATGAAATTTCAATCAGTAATTTAAGCTAACAGTTCAAGCCAGGATGCTAGGAGTTTGAAAAGGGGGGGAAGAATGACTAGAAAAGGATTACGTATTCAAAAATCACAATTACATGCAGCTAAGGTTGTACAACAAACCTGTGATTTTGTGATGGTGTCATATGACATCATTTAGCAATCCTTGACAATATCGTCAGCTCAGTAAAAGCTTCGTGATAGTGCTTAAGCGCAATCTCAAGAGCACATCCATTAATAACAAAAGCCGCATCCTGTTTGAGAAAGGAAAAGAACAAAAAGATAAACTTCAAACCATTTTAAATTATCTTGCTCCCAAAGCATGCATGCATAGCCAGTTCATTTAAACATATTGTTAGGCATATGCTAAAAGTTGCACATAGTTAGTTAGTTAAGGGTTGGCTAAGAACATACTTGTTGCACAAGTAAGCTAGTTTGTTAGCAACTAACTAAGTATTTACCTATATATATGCCTTGTACCTATGTTGTTAATCAATAAGATTCACTTTTACCTCACACATATTAACGTACTAGCCACATCAAAAGCAGAATAAACAAGAAAAAAACACAATCAGTTAGCGAAGTTCTCCAATCACTGGATCCTGATATTGATTTGATACAGACAATTGCATAAGCAGTACCTTAGGATCAGAGGTGGTTATCTGCATGATAAGAAGAACTTTCTTCAAACTTCCATAAATCTCATCCTTTGTTTTTTCATCAATCAATAGAAGTTGTCCCTTGGGTTCCATAAGTCATGAGAGGCAAATTAAAACAATAAAGGGTTGGTGTAAATTAAAATCATTTTGAAAAAGAAAGCCTGATATTAATTAAACAGCCAAAGTTCATAGCTACTTTCAACATGCATATATCTACGCTCTTCAGATACAAATAGTTAGTAGCATCATACTTTCTTCAAAAAAAAAATTAGTAGCACCATACCCACATGGTCTCTCCATAAAACAAAAAATTCCTAACTATTAGATGATAAAAGACCTCCAATAAGGGAAGTAGGGGAATAAATAAATAGCATAACAGTTAGTCAGTTAGCATGATAATGCACTTATTTTTAGTCGAAGAAGTTGGTGGCCTATACTGTCTACCAGAAGCTTCAGTCTTTGGAGTTTGGAGCATCCAGACTAGGACTTGATATACTTTCAGCTATCAAAATGCAGCTAGATAGTTTCAGTAAAGGATATTAATCAATGCTTTTGTTGAACATAGTTTGAAAAAAGTAAAGTAAAATAAAAATTGCAGTAATAAAGAAAATATCAATTGCTACATAAATTTAAGCATTTAAACTTTCTTAGTCAAAATCAATCCTACAAAATATTTTCAATCAAAATCAATTTTCATCACCGGATAACCAAACATACACTAAATGGTGTAACTAATATGTAAGCAACATTTTACACCTCTAGCTACTTTTTGGTAAATGTAATTTGTTAAATAGATTTGGATCTTATCCCAAAAATTAGCTCAAATGATGATGGTATCCAGCATGTTAAATGATTTTGGATCTCATTCCAAAATCTAGCTCAAAAGATGATGGTGTCCACACAACTATACAAGAGTCAGACAAATTTCAAACAACTTCAATGCCCACCATGGCACCTGACATATTGCAATCTTTAACCCATCTTTGCTATCATACTAAATGAGCTTGAACTTCATTTCAAAAATTAACTCAAAGAATCTCCGTGACCTTAGCTCAGTTGCTAGGGATATTGCACATTATATGCAGGGGCTGGGTTCGAACTCCGGACATCCCATTTCTCCACGCTTAAAGGTGTGAGCTCTAGCCACTAGGTTACTTCACCAAAAAAAAAAGAAGTTAACTCAAAGAATAAAGATGTTAAAACACATATATATACATCCAACAACCCAGAAATTTAAGCAATATGAACTTCAAACAACTTCAATATAACTCGGGGAATATAGATGTTATATCTACTTGTGGATAATAAACCAATAGTAGAATATTGTATTATGAAAAAAATTGATTGGTTCAAGTGGTAAAGAATTTGAGCCTCTTAAGCATGTGGTCATTGGTTTAATTTCTGATTCATGTGTATGAATTTTTTTTGTTGGGAGCGACACCTTATGTGCCCTAAAGATTCCCTACAAAAACTAATCATTGTTAAGCGGTGATGGAAACTTCATATCAATAACACAATAACTCAAAAAACAATATTGTGCTATGGGATCCTCCTTAGGAGAATCAACCTTACTAGCCCATAGTTGTTTTTGCTTTGACTAAACTTTTCCCATCTACTCTTAAAAAAAAAAAACTTTCCACACCTATTTATTTCTCGTGCGCCCTACTTTTTTTACAAAAATGTTTATGGGTTTTCAGATTCTATAATCCGAACACAGTTCAAACGTGTTCGAATTATATAATCTGAAGTGTTCAGATTATATAATTCAAAATATGCTTATATACCAGCAATATGATTCTCTCATATTTCAACAATTTTGAATATTGCTTTTAAAAACAACATAAAAACAAAGTAGAAAAATGATAAAACCTGTCAAATAAAATCAGAAAAATATAAAAATACCACCAAAAAATTCTAAAAGTAAAATAAAACTAATGCAATTTTTTTTTATTTTTCTGAGAATATAAAAAAATTTAAAAAATTAAAAATGGGTCCAAACAATGGAATTTTGGATTTTGAGGAGCGGAATCTCGTTAGAAGTCCATTCTAAGGAATGCTTGATACTTGATTTTTTTTCACCTGATTTTCTGGGAAAGTTTTGAGCAATCTGATCAAGTAGTCCAAAAACCGGATTTTCAACTGAGACACGGCGGAAACAACTAACAATGTCCTAAAACATAAGGATAGGGTTAAGATGATTAATATGGTCCTTAAATTGGCTATCCATATTTCACATATGCTCAGTATTTGTGCTAATATGGTTCGGATTATATAATCTGAATTGTTTTCCTCAGAATTTTTTGCACAAGAGGTGTGTTTAGGGTTGTTCGGATTTTATAATCCGAAAAAAAAAACGCGCCTTATTTTTTAGGGTGTTCGGATTATAAAATTCAAATTGATGAATAACTCATTTTTCCATCTCAAAACAAGGGGAAAATTCATTTCAAATTGTAGAATCCGAAAATTCAATGAGCATTTTCATAAAAAATAATTTGGGTGCGAGAGAGATCGTTGGGTGAGAAAAGTAATAGTTTTTTCTTTCTTCTTTTGATCAAATTTAGCCTAGAGTTTTTTTATGGGAAGTAGCCCATGTAGATTGTAGCCCATTTAAATTAATAAATTTGAATTAGATTTTTTCTTTTCTCACCCTCTGTTCTTCTCGTTAGAGCTGTCAACAAAGCCCTAAATTGTAAAGCCCCAATATTTTAGCCCCCTTCAAAGCCCCAATTTTTTGGAGGTTACTTTTTACGCCCCCCTTATATCTCTTTAGGCCACCAAAAATTACAAAATTAGCCTTTGTAACATGCACTGTAGATAAATACCGAACCATATTTCACCCTCTTATATTTTACATATCAAAGAATAGATAGAATCACTCACCGCTTCCCTCTTTTATTCTACCCTCTTCTTCTCTCCATACATACATACAAATATTACAAAGTATGTTCACAGAATCTGAGTTCAGTACAATTAATGTTTTCAAAATCAAATGAATTTGAAGAATGTAAAGAACAGGCACCACTGACGGTAGTTTAGTTAAGATAACAAATTCACATGTTCTTTTCAATTGGAAATTATA
>Ga0315915_1007299_pt1 | contig 13245 bp, 7 predicted proteins | sample MpolbnodulesMG_FD_207738 | JGI IMG/M metagenome (GOLD analysis project Ga0315915, IMG submission 207738) | Medicago polymorpha root nodule microbial communities from Los Angeles, California, United States - branched nodules | ecosystem: Host-associated > Plants > Roots > Nodule | place: USA... | reverse complement strand
TTCATTTTATCGGGACACACGTGCAAGGCCTTTAAAGCACAGTCTATTTTAAGAATACATCTAAGAAAATGTTGGTATGCGCTTTAACGTGAGAGATAAAGTTTAAGACTACTAGTCATTCTAGTAAAATATAAATCTTACTCTCTTCGTCTCATAATAATTGAGTCATTTGTAAAAAAATATTGTTCCACAAAAATCGACCCATTTTACTTTTCAATACAATATTAATTACTTTTTTCTAATTATAACACTAACTGATACTACTTTCACCACTCCCAATTCAATATATTATACTTTGCATTTATTATAAAGAAGAATGTATCAATAGTTGATAAGAGCACTCATAACCATTTTCTCTCTCTCTCTCTCTCTCTCTCTCTCTTTCACTTTTACACTTTTTCTTAATAAGTGCGAAATGAGTCATAAGCTCAGTTAAAATGGGACGGAGGGAGTACTCATTATACAATGATACAAGTTTGAAGACACCCTTATTTATGTACAATCTTAAAGAAAATATGATCATTTAACGTTAAGTGGGGTATTGTTGGAACATACCAGCACACTATTGTGTGGCTTAAAAAATGTTATAAGTCTCATAGGGGAGATTTCACACAATACTACTGTATATATAATGGAGGTATAATACTTGGGATGTGCCCAAGGGTTACACATTTTAGTAAAAGTGAGATGACAAAATCAATATGACCATCACACACCGTATATATTTAACCACAACTTAGTCGTCTATCATTATAAGTGGTGTTAGATTATTTTTTTCAATTCTTTTTAAATGAAAAATTGTCAAGATTATATCGGGGGCTTCGAATTATCGGAGACGACGTTGCATAAGAGTCACATAGATGGACTGAACTATCTATTCAAGAGTATCATTATGGTCCTATGAACTAAATTGCATTTTGATGTTATAAGAGAGTGAGGTCGCTAAGATCAATCTCAAATATACCTTAGTTGTATTATTTTATTTTTTTTGTTCTATAGACGGGGTGTTAAGTACCACTCAAATTAACACAAAATTGCAAGATTACATAACTAAATTTATGTTGAAGTTGTTCAACCTAACAATATGAACATTGTTAAACTAAGTCTTATATACCTCTTAATTGATTCTTAATCTAATCCAAGACCTTAAAAAAATAAAATTTTCAGACGATACATGCCTTTTCATCTGTGGTTATCTTTAACTTCCTTTTTGATAGTACATAAACAGAGATATGTTCAACCTAAAAATCAAGCATTGACCAGGAGCATTTTTCTAGAATGCTTGATTTCCATTTCCGATTCCATATTAAGATTTCTCTTCACCTTGAGTCGCTTTTAAGATATTTGTAAATTTTCACCCAGTTAGATGAACAAGTAATGTATAAGCATGTTTTGAAAGTCAAATTATTATTATTATCTACACTTTGGAGCACTTCATCATAACTTTGGTCCCTATATCCAAAATAAAAGATTGAAATGCATTATTTAGATTTTAAGGGAAAAGGACACTAGATTCGTTCGGGCAAAAATGAATCTACAGTTCATTATTGGATAACTGTAGACTAAATAAACAAACTTTCAACTAAAAATTGATTATGCTTGACCTTAGCCGAATTTATGTCATTAATCTCATACGACTCCATTTTGTTCACAGCTCCTTCATGCCGTACAGAAATCTGATTTAATGTTTTTTCTTTTGGGTTTAGCCATAGACAAAAACTCGCAATATTGTTTCATAAGTACCCCTCATGTGATAAAATAACTACAATAATTTTGATAAGTTAGAGCGCGGGTTTAAACTCAAACTCTAAAGACGAATCAAGTAATTGTGTTTACTACTATACTTGTCCGATTTAAACGAAGATGAAATAAAACTATAAATCATCTTTATTGTTTTCTATTGTCTAACAACAAATGGAATCAGGTTGGTTTGTGTTTTGGTGAAGTGTGGGAGGGTGTTGTTGCTACTCTGATGCAAGCTAGAACGCAATGACACTTAACTATTGTTAGGAGCGAACGACAGGTAACAGCCTTTGAGCATTTTCGTATTTTCGGGGTGTTAGAGAACAGTTTTTGAAGTGAAAAGAGCAATTTTCTGTATCCTAATCCTAAAAAGGGCTAAGCCCAGTGGGCTAAAGAAGCAAATCCTTGCTGAGATATTATGTATGCAAGGATTAGTAGGAGTATAATTTAGTGGTTATTTCTTTTCCAACCCCACTGTTTTTTCACGCACCATACGGACTTCGGATTTTATAATCAGAACAACTTTAAACGCCCTCAAAATCCTCTAAAACACGTTAAAACAACTTCTATTTTTTTGGATTTTATAATACAAATAAGACAGACGAGAAGAAAGAAGCGCAGAAGAAAAATAGTCTAATTTAGTTCCATGACTCCATCATCAATTGGCTTTTTTAATCTCTCACTGATGTGATGTCAAAGAGATTATTCTACATGCCATTTTGCTTCTGGTTTGACTTATCCTTCTTCCTTAATACAGGTAAACAACCTTCATCACTGAAAGACTTATGTAAGTCACCATGACCCATACACTCTGCAAAGGTAACCACTAATCTACCAGTGTGGTGCATATGATAATCATACCAGACCCTGTTATTTTATGTGGCAATATTTTGGTCATATATGAATCAACTCCATCCAGAATCCAATGTTTTACTTTGAGTCTTAGCGATGTACCATTTTAACTATTTCATAACAGTAACTAAATTAATGCTACAAGATTGTATATGCTAAATATGTACATTGTATCAACAAAGATGTGATCCTTAACACTGATAATAACAATTGAGAATGGTGTTACACATTACAAATAACACATCTGCTACATTGATACATTAAATTATTTAGTACAACATACTCCTCATTTTTTTTTTTAATTATTCCCTTTGGCAACAACATCCTTCTAAGTTAACTACAACAATTAATGCACAAATCTTAATCCATAATAACTAAACACATACACACAGAATTGAAATTTGAATCTAACCTTAAACCTAAACATCACTCACTCACTGTCACTGTTATTGTTATGGTTGCTATTGTTGTTGTTGCTGCTTACATTGTTGTTGTTTTGATGATTACTTGTGTTACCATTAACATTAACACTTTTTCTTCCAAGTTTCAACTGTGAAATCTCTACCTGAGTTTTCATGAAAAACTGCATTCTCTGCAACTCCAAATCCTTAGCAAACTTCATCCTCTGCTTCTCCATCTCCACCACCTGCTGCAACTTCGACGTCTCCGCTTGTTCATAAGCTTCACCAAATTTCACAATCGCCTGAGTCAATTCCCTCACCGCACTTCCCCAACCTCTCCCCTTTGAATTCGAATTCATCACTTTCGCTCTCTTCCTCTCCGGTGGTGGTAAACTGTCGCTTGACACCGGTGACAACGCTTCTTTTTCAGATGAATTATCAGAAGAATTCAGCTCAGAAACTCGTGGTCGAAGCTGAATCTTCTGATAATTCAACTGAGCTTGATGAATATCTTTCTTCTGAGAATTAACCTGATTCGCGCCTCTGGCTCCAGAGGCGCGAATACCAACAGGAATTCCTAACGGAACTTTCTGCTGTGACAAATTACTGTTTCCGGAAACACCACTGATCTTAGCGGTTGGACCGATTAACTGATCTAACCGATCATAAAACCTCCAAGTGCTGGTTGTAACACCGCCGGAGCCACCTCCAGCACCGATCTTAGCTTTCTCCGATTTATACTTCTTCTTAACCGTATCAATACGATTCTTACACTGAATATCAGTTTTCGGTGCTTTCAAATAATCACCTCTTCCATTAACAATCTCCGCAACCTCTTTCCAATGCTTCTGCTTCAAATTCCCTCTGCTCAATTCCAAATACCTCTCTCCCCACGCTTCAATCAACACCGCCGTCGCTGCTTCGCTCCAACAATCCTCCCTCCCTCCACCGTTGCTTCCACGTGTCGTCGTATTCTGAATCGGAAGAGCTAATGCATAGCTGTTCGCCGCCGGTGCCGCAACCGTCACCGAAATTCTACCGATCGCTCCCGGAGACGACACCGGAGATGGAGAGCCACTCACCGGAGATGGATTCGAGTGGATCGAGTTAACCGAGTGGATCTCGTCGTCGTCATCCATAATCACTCACCGCCGAGAGAGGAGAGAGAAAATTGTTAGAGAGAGAAAGTAGTTTTAGAGAGAGAAAGAAAGAAGGTAGGGTTTTTATTTATTAAATTATTTAATTTTTTTGCCGGCGAGAATCATTATACCGACGCCTTTTCGTGGTTGGTTTTGGTTTATTATTTTTTTTGTATTTTAATTTTTGGAAATTGGTAACGTTTTTGACGGAAGAGGGTGAGTTGACGGTGACCGTCGACACGTGGAAGAAGATAGTAGAAGGAGGTATGATGTGGAAGAATATGATTGGCTTGGTCAGGAAACTCCGTCACCGGCCTGGTTTTCACGATAATCTCTACGTTAGTCACGTTTCATTTTCCGAATTACCCATCAAATCTGTGTTTGTTTTCTCCGGCGATATTCCCAATTTACCCTCCTAAGTTATCATCGTCTAGGAAAATAAAATATGCTTTTTGTTATTAAATTGTATAAAAATTCATTTGTTCTGAGAGATTTTGTAGTGGAATGGAATACATTTCATGGTGTTTTGAAAATATTGGCAATTTAGCTTAGTTGTTTTTATTAAGTAAATTGATTTTTAGATTCTTTTATGAGAGGAGGGTAATATAGGAAAATGGATGGTAGATCTTTTGGTCCTAGTTACTAGTTTAGTTTGTTTCATGATAGTAAATCATGGGACTCCAACCAAAGTACGGAGCAGTATGGTGTTCATATATAAATAGACATTACTTATGCAATGGATTCATACAAATTGAAATTATATTAGAAGATTCACATGTACAAAATTCAATATATATATATATATATATATATATTTTTTTTTTTTGTGTTTTTTTACCTATTCTATTACCGATGATTATGTTTTGGTGGTACCTAATCAGAATCTGAATATATAGCAGTGTGCTTTGTTTGAATCTATTGAAATTGCCCGAAAACACGAACACATATTGAAATCTGCCAACACAAGGCCGTGAAGGACATGTTGAAGCTAAAGCAAGGAATGATTTGAACAAAATCGAGGAAGTTGTTCATGAACTAAATCTATGAAAGACAAGATAAGGACATGGATGCAAATAATGTTAGAGGGTCTACGTCCACCTTAAAATATGGTTCCAAATTAAATTATTACATTTTTTAATGTACGACTAAAAATAATATTCACAAAGTTCCACAGAAATAATGACATTGTGTGCGTATGAGAAAAATTCCACGTAGAATTAGAAGAAGAAAGAACAACTGAGCAAAAATAAAAGGTGAAAATGGAGATGCGGGGTATCGAACCCCGTACCTCTCGCATGCAAAGCGAGCGCTCTACCATGTGAGCTACATCCCCATGTTGAACGTTTGTGATATTTTCGAATATCTATCCTTTATTTTTTTAAATTGAAAGGTAACATATACTGATAAAGAATGTTCTTTGTAGTAATCAATTAGTATTTTGGAGCTATATGATGTGAATGGAACATGCCAACATGGTATTTAACATCAGCATTAGAATATAGTCTAGACGTTCTTGTTTCTAATTCTAATAGCTACATTATTCTGCAGCTACTTTTTCAGCTCCTATTCCCAACATCTCCTTCAATTCTTGAAGCAGAACAATAAAAACTAGCCAAATTAATGAAGAGTACAATTGTAAGACACAAGCATTAATGTTTGATCCATCAAAATAAAAGGACTTTCTTTCAGGGGCAAGTAGTAGGTGGTTCACATGCAGGGGATATCAATGTGAGTGTACTACGGTCTAGTTGAAAATGTCATATCAATGTGAGAAAAGTACCATAGAGCAGTGCCCCTTAGTCAGGAGTAATTTCACACATTTTCTCATATGAAATACAGTACTTTTCTCTTATCTCTGTTGAATTCTCTATCTGTTCCATTTCCATCTATTGGCTGCAAAATCTCCAAAGCACGATTTCAAAATAACATTCCATTGTTGAAGTCATTGTCACTCCTCAAAATAATTATTAAATTTGCATATTTTAATGCTGATTCTAGGATATTTTGAAGCCTTCACTTGAATTAGTACTTTTAATAGCATGATAGAAAATATATGTAATATACGTTATGTGTATTATTTGAGTCTATATTTGATCATGTTGATTATTGAGTTTTTGATGAGTTTGGGAGAGAAATTTAACATTTCCACTAGAGAAGTTAGAGCTGAGAACATCTCTACGTACGGTTCAAGATGCTTCTTTTTTTTTTTTTTTTGGTAGACAGACAAAATGGTAAAGTCATTATAAACTCACACACACGAGTGGAGGTATCGGAGTTCGAACTCCGGTGATGGCATCCGGCCTAACAATTTCGGCATTTTGCCAGTTGAGTTAGGACTTTTGGATCGGTTGAAGATGCTTCTAATCATAATGAGAAGGTGAAGAATGCATCAACCTACGCCAATTACATGCTTCAGTCACATTTCACAAAATGATTATCATAGAACAAACGCACCCTATATTTGCTTAAAAAGTGATTTTTCTTTATATTCCTCAAATAGAAATAACTATTTTATGTATTGCATTGTTTTTAAGGTCATAATTTTATGTAATTAAGGATTATCTGTTTAAGATTAGAGAATACACACTAAACTTTTTGGCCTATTTATACATTGAAATTTGTAATACAATTGAAAGCCATAATATATTGAGGAATAACCTTGAATACAAAGTTACAAACCAATTGAATTGTAGCATAAATTTCAAGCAACAAGTAAAAGAGGTTTTTTTTTAACAACAAAAATATATTAATCAAAAAGGAATAAGAAAAGTATAATTAGTACTCGATCAACCAAAGAGAGAGAAGTACAAGGGGTACTCCACCCATCAAGATACTAAAACTACCACCTAATAAATAAGACAAACGAGAGGGTTCAAAAATCATTCATAATACATATAAGGATCCCCTTTTCTCCTAGAAAAAACCATTTTCAAGAAGTGATTTTAATATCATTTAAAAGTAAAAGCGGTTTAACATAACAGCAACAAAAATATAATAAACTTCAAGCTTCATTGAGTTCCACAAAGATCTCAGAGTACATGATCCATATTTACAATAGTCAAAAGCCAAAAACTTAGAAAAGAAAATGAGAAGAAAAAAAAACCAAAATCATATATACAATTTACAAACAATCTAAGGATGACTTTCTTGCTACTCCTTTACACTCAGAATCTCATGAAGCATTCATTGGCTCAATATGCTGCGACAGACCCCATCATTTGAGCCATTTAGTCATACGTACTTATATTATTACATATCTTATATACATATATACATATTTATATATATAACAGCAGTTAGATGCCGAATGATGATGTTCAATGCAAAACATCTTACTTCCTCTCTCTCTCAACAACGATCCAAAGCACTCATAATCACCCTGCAATATAAAACATTAAGAAAAGTTAGACAAAAAATGGGCATGAAAAATTCAAAGGCCACATCACATGAGTATTTTTTCATGGCAAAATTAAAAATAAAAATATGGAAAATAGATAACCAATCGGAAATAGTCGGACTTCGATAATCGGAGCTCTCGGTTGGATCCCCTGATGCTTTTCTTCTCGTGAATTTCTTAAAATAACCACCTGGCGAGTTCGCTGCAAAATGAAAAATAACACATGTTGGAGTCTATTAAATTACATGAATTCATCTAGCTTTGATAAGATTAAGAGAGAACAAAATTTAATTTTATAAAATTCATGTACATGGTCAATTTAAATATTTTTGTATATCAAAAAAGTGATACATATGTTTGATTGTGATTTGTTGACCGTGTAAAAACAATTCAATTAATAATGCATCAAAGCAATCGTTAGCTCGAGAGAAAATGAGTTGAAGAAATTGTAACCAATGGAGAAGAATCGATTTACTTATATTCTAGACTAAATTTCACAATATATATGAATTTGTATATGAAATTTTTTAAACCGGTTTTAAATCCCCAATGACATAGCCCATGAGTGAGTCAAAATTGAGTGAATGTGTGTTCATTCATCCATAAATTGGAGCTAAATAAGAAAGATTCACATAAATTCTTCCCATCCTCTCTACTTTTTTCCTCAGTCAAATAACAAAACACTTGATCCAAGAAAGTAACAAAAAATTCGTAACAAAAAATAAAATTAACTAATATCAAAGTTTTTTTTTGTCAAAAAGAATCAAGGTTTTTTTCGTCTTTTTTCACCGAAATTATTCACAATGCTTCCTAATATCAAGCAACTAGTATTATAATTTAAATTTGAGTATGATATTTGGATTTTATTTATTCATCAATAATATTGTCAAAAAAGTAACATCTCTATCTTTTCTAAGTGTTGTTAAATTACTGGACAAAACAAAGATTCAATATATTTTTCTTCAAAAAAAAAAAAGATTCAATATATTTCATTTTCCTTGTCTTACAAACAAACCTAGTACAAACGAAAAACATAAAACATTGTCAACAACACAAAAGAAAAAACAAACAAGAAAACATGCAAAAAAACATAAAACAAACCTAGTACATACGAAAAACATAAAACATGCAAAAAAGAGAGAGAGAAGAATATAATAACGTACGTGTATTAGGGGTACGAGGTGTGGTAGCAGCAGAAGAAGAAGAAGAAGGTGAAACAGGTTCAGAAACGGTGTTCCTAATAATCATAATGCTACGAGTAACAACAGGAACATCATCCTTCACCGGCGGCAACCGTACGCCGGAGCTAGCAGCAGAAAAAGAGTTGTACTTCCGAAGCTTACCCAAACCTGCTTCAGGTGTGGGACCCGCCAACGTTTCGTCCCAAAGTTTCTCAAGAAATCCCATAATAATGATGTTATTATAACGAAAATTATTAACACAAATTAAAAGGTTTAAAGATGAAGGAAGGGACGAAACGATTTGAAAGAATTTTATTACTTTTTTTTTTTGGTTTTTTTTTAATTTTTTGTTTGTTTGTGTTTGGTGGGGTGTGAGGGTACTTATAAGGATTAGGATGAAGAGTTGATAAGGTTAATTGAATTATTTAGTATTATTATTGACGGCTAATTATGACAGCTTGTAAACTTAGCTCCGGCTAATAATTAGGCTATCTTTATTTCTAGCCATTAAATTGATTTACTCATTGCTAAATCAAATTATTCATTTTCTATATATTATCTCTTCCACTATATTGGCTCCTTACTAAATTTATAGATTTTTTTTTTTTTTTGCGTTTATCGAGTAGTGTCTCAAATTAGACTATTGTGATTTTCTGCATGATTGTAGCATGTGATAGAATATCTTTATATTAATAGAGTATCTTTATATAATTATTATATTATTGATGTAAATATTATTAGTCTTCATGTATATATTTATTAGGTAGGATTATCAATGGTCAATGACAATATGAGTCTTCATGAGCCAGAGCCATGATTAATATTGATTTTTTCTATTTAGTGGCTTACCAATTCATGTACATAACACACTTTAGTCTATCAATACGAATCATGGCTCATGAAAGCTTATAATATCCTTACCATTGACTAATTCTATCTAATAAATATACATGAAGATTAATAATATTTATATCAATAATAATAATTATTTATTATATAAAGATATTGTATATTAATATAAAGATATTCGATCAGTATGTGACATCTTTCTTTTGAGGGGATGTTCATTTCCTCGTTTAGTGAATAATGAATTATTGGATTGTCATACTTTGAAAAGGATGATAAACATAATAGCGTTTCCTATTCATTAAAAAAATAGCATTTCCAATTTTTTTTTTTGTCAAGATATCATTTTCAATTCTAGTATCTATAAGTGAAATAAGTCTTTCACTATGCACCAATTTATTTTTATAATTGAATCTATAAATTTCACAATTGGGTCAAACGAGATATGTGAAATATTGATCAAATGGTTAAAAAAAAACTTATGCATAATATAAGATAAATATACTTGTGCACATTAGACAAAATATTATTGGAATATCTTGATTGTTACTACTATTAGTATAAAAGAAAAATATTTGTTTGTTATTAGCTTCGTATATAAGAACAAATATATACCATGGAAGTGTTTATCTCTATAAACTACACACACTTAAAAAAAACATTCAACAAAATTATGTTTGACATCAAAAAATTTAGACACTAGATAGGTAATAAAAATTCTTCTTTCAAAAAAGAGAAGGTAATAAAAATTCTTCCTTCTAGAAGAGCAAGCTGCAACTGCAAGGCTCAATGAACTTATAAAAAAAATCATATAGTGAAGTAACTAATTAGTAAGTGAAGAGTGAGCCTAAGAAAAGAGCCAAGCCAGCTGCAACTACAACTCAGATCCACCAAAATGGGAATGATGTAAAAAAAGAAGACCAAGTCAGCCTAGTACCAAGAAAATAGAAACATTTGGGGTCCCATTTCATTATTAACGAACCTTTTACAAGTTTACAACATTTACACGTCAAGTGGATAAGATCTCACAAAATCTCATCCCACCTCCACGCTATCCTCAAACAACACAAAGATGTAACTTACTTGTCATATTTGGTATGAGATTGCCTCCAGATATTTGTATGTGTTCTACTGTAGGGATGTGTGTATTCTCCCATCAAAGAGTAAGTTAATTTGAATGAAGAGTTTTGGATGAAAGGGGGAGAAAAAACAACAAATTTCTTTAATAAATGAAGGAAGCTATGAATATTTTAAAAATAAACCAAATGTGAATAAAATGGTATATGATCGTTTTTTTTTATCGGATATCTCTACATACAACTGTAAAGACTATTCTTTCAGTCTGGATATAACTGTAATGAATGACAAAACTCTCCTGAAAAATTTAACATTGCAACAACATTTTTAGGATTTAATTCAAACTCATGACCTCTGCTTAAACTGAAAGAGGTCCTTTTGATCGCATCCAACTCTTAGTTGTTATATGATTTTTTTTTTATCATATCATATATTAAATTTTTTAAAATCTTAACATCCATGATTGAAAGACTTAGCGCTCCAAAATCCTTTATCCAAGTATATCCCAAGAGTTTTTCTCGTGTCATAATTAGCCTTTTTTACCTTGCAACTATGATGAAACATCATTCGTACATGTAATATACCCTATGTAAAAAAAGAAATGTTATTTGTACAACTATTTCATGATAATTTTTGGGCAACTCTCTCTTTCATACTCGTATTGTGTCCTTACTTTTTTTTCTTCTTCTCTCTATTGTTTTTACCAATAAGAGAAGAGAGAAATAAGGTTGTTCCAAAAGTCGTCACAAAATGATTGTACAAATATGATTACTCATATCATAGAAATCATCCATACATGCTACATACCTTGAGTCAAAATGTCCTATATATAGATTTTCCAAAAATACCATGTTAGGATTATTTATTCTGAATTTCATTTTTGTGTATTTCAGATTATATAATCTGAATTGTGTTTAACTAGTTTCTTTTCAAAACAATGACAAATATTAAAATGGCATAAATGGAAAAACGACAAAAAGAGCATAAATTCAAAAAGACGTGATACAAATTATGAAGAATTGAACACATTTCATTATTTGATAAATAATTCACAATACATTTACATTAATATAATGTTTGTTACAACAAAACATTTATCACCTAATGTTAAATTTGTGGTACAAGATGGAGGAGACACAGGGAAAGGTTTGTCAATCCCCTCACACATCCGCATGAGGGAGAAGATGAGAATGCAAGATGACGAAGTGGGAGAATGAAACTCTAATGAGCAATCCCAGATTCAGAGTGACCGCAGATTCTTAGTAATCTTTGATTCAAATTTGCATAGTGGACCATCACCCTTTGACCATTCATACTATCCCTACAAGATGACATGAACCTTTGTATGAAAGACTAACTGTGCAACAACGGCATCATAAATTAATCATAGGAAATGGATGAAAGAAAATGAGATAATGTGAGTTGGAATAAGTATTTGTGAAGAATGAGTTGGTATTTATAGGGGTAATTTAATCAGAACCAGTATGAACCCTGCCAAACCCTCTAAAGTTCAAGTTTCAACACAGTTTGGGTCTGGTGCAGATTATATTATCCGAAATATTATGGGAATAATTTTGGATTATATAATTTGAATCATCTTAGAATGTGGACTATGTCGTTACAAAGTTTTACGGTTTGTGGCGTGTTGCATATTTGGACATTTTAAATATTTTCTTTGACTGTAGTTACAGTCTAATAACGTCTTGTGGCTATAAATAGTCTTGCATTCACCAAAAATTTTATTCATTCTTCATTTTTCATTCATTCTACAATTCTCTTTCTTAATTTTTATTTGAGAGTGAGTTATGATACCATGGTCATTGTTGGCTATTCATACTATCCCCAAAATTGTTGTGTAGTTTATGTGGGGATAATAAGATGGTAAGCCGAGACATTCATATCAATTATAGTATGAATTATGAGTGTTGGTAGTTTTTGGATTGTATGATCCGAAAATTCTAAAAATGAGTCTAGATCATATAATCCGAATGAGAGTATTTTGAAAATATTAAAGGGCGCATGAGAAGCGAAAGGATGTGAAAAGAAAAACCCTTTATTTTATTTTAGTTCCAACATATCCATGCCAATAAACTGTCTAGGAAATATCATAAATGGTTCATATAATGTTTTTGTGGGCTTAGAGTGAGGCCTTCCGTTGTGTGGATTATATAATTGTATAAATTACTAAAAATACCCTTCATTTTAACAAATTATTTTCTTCTTTTAAAAAATCACATGCATCTTCAAATGACCAAGGCCTCGTTTGGATTGGCTTATTTTGAGCTTACGTGGGCTTATCTACTCTCATAAGCCTTTTTAAAGGTGTTTGGGTAAATAAATAAAAATAGCTTATCATAGTTTCATAAGATGCTTATGTCATATTTTAATAAGCCTAAATTTTCAGCTTACCCTCCGGCTTAACAAGGAGCTTATGAATTTATGTAACCTCCTTCGATTCTCTCTGCATCCACTTTTTCATAACATATATTTTAATTATAATGTTAGTTATCTTTGGCGGTGCATGAGTAACAAAATTGTTATATACTTATCTTACTAAAGTAACACACGTAACTAAGATTTTTATTTTTATTTTTTTAAGGAAGATTTTT
>Ga0315915_1007298_pt1 | contig 13252 bp, 7 predicted proteins | sample MpolbnodulesMG_FD_207738 | JGI IMG/M metagenome (GOLD analysis project Ga0315915, IMG submission 207738) | Medicago polymorpha root nodule microbial communities from Los Angeles, California, United States - branched nodules | ecosystem: Host-associated > Plants > Roots > Nodule | place: USA... | reverse complement strand
AAAATTTGAGGGATGTTAAAAATATTATCTTTTTTCTCTATAACATTATGTCTATCATTGAGTAAAATCAAGGTGGATTCCACCATTTTATGTGGTATCCTTTTTAAAATTTTGTGATTCATATTTATTTCATTTAATAATAGAATAAGTATTAAAGAATATGTTAAAAAGAGACTATTGCATGTTTTTTATTCCTAAAAATTTACTCCGTCAAAGAAAAAAAACTACAAAATTGAAAACCAAGCAACAAACAAGCAAAACTAATCGATAATTTGTAGACCCCCCTATTTAAGATAAGACTATTCACAAAACCATTCTCTTGTAGAGACTGGAAAAGGCACACTAGAAGTACGTGAAACTAGTCGTGAAGACAAGTCAACGAATTCCAACAAAGCAAAGTGGACTAAAAAAACACAAAAGATAAAAAAAAACACAAACGTTATCCACCAATTCAATAATAATCAACCAAAAACAACAATAGAAGAACATTTGAAAATGATCTCTCCTCGTTTGAACAAGGTTCTCTCCTTGAATTAATCTCTATTATTGCGTGGAAGAGTATAAATTCACACTAAAAGTCAGATATCCTTTTTAAATCTCTTCACGTCAATTTGAATGGATTAGTTTAGCTTCTTCGACTAAAACAAAAACGGTCAACACTTCTTTTTGAATATTCAAGCGACCCTTTTAAATGTAACTACTCATCCTGTCCTCACACTCGCCGACGAACAAATCTCCGGCATGGACCTCTCACTCTTCAACTTCTTCCTCCTCCCCCACCTACTCATCCCCACCACCCAACCCCTCAACTTCCTCTACAACTCCTTCACCACCACCACCAACCTCCCTTTCATCCCCGACGCCCACGTCCAACCACCCGTCATCCGCATGATCAGCAACTCCAACCAATACTCTTACGGTTGTGCCTTCCACCCTACAAAACTCCCGATGAAACATTCACCTTCCTCAACAAACATTACTTCTTTCTCCACTTCCTTCATCTTCTCCGTCTTACAAGACAACCCCACCAGCCCCGGCTTTGGCATCGCTTTCGTCCTCTGCCACACCACTTCCCCTCCCGGTGCACTAGCTAGTCAATATTTTGGCTTATTCACAAACACGATTAACTCTTCTTCAATGATGATGATTGTGAGATACCATGGACTATGCAAAGAAAGTTTGGATATGATGATGATGTCAAACTTGTTGATCATTTTATTCCAGCTTTAGAACTTGCCCCCGATCAGTTTTATTTTTTTTAATACGAATTAGGGCCGGCCCAAGCCCTTGCTTTAGGCCCAAAAAAATATTTTTTTTTCAAAAGGTTTTAGGCCCCCCCAAAAAATGTAACTAGTATCGAAATATATCGGGCGGCCTCCGTAAAGATTCACATTCTACAATGTGGCTAAGTTGGTAACGTGTGAGAGCTAGTTCGGGAATGTATGTTGGTTGTTCGATTCATGTAGAATAAGGCTGAATATAGGTATTTTTTCTTTCGTGACTAGGTTTATTTATTTAGCTCATGCTGGTTTTTATGAGCTCACGCTGTTTCTTACCTTCTTTTTTTTGTTGGTAAAGGGTCTTTTTATTTTTGGTTTGACAAAACAATAATGATCTATTTATTTATTTCAAATAAAAGTTACTATCCATACCATAAAAAACTATGAATTTTGGTTGGATTTTTTTTAATAATAAATTTGTTCTTAACAATAAATGTTTTCCCAAAATTTATTTAAATTTAATCAGAAATTTAGATAAGTTCAAATAATATATAAATTTTGAAACTGAAATAAGCAAAATAAATTAAATGAACAAAACAAATAAAATACAATAAAAATCATGTTTGTCTTTTCGCTCGTTCATACTACAACATTTATTTTTTTGAAGGAGTTTTTTTTTTTTTTATAGAACATTATATAAGTGTTTTCTGTTATTGTATTTTACTTTCTAATAATAATAATAAATTTTAGTTTTAATACATATATAACCGATACATTTTTTACTGTCTTGCCAAAAAATTCTTGATATATTTTTTTTAAAAAAATTAACTTTCATGTTGTTCTCCCTTCAAAAAAAAAAAAAAACTTTCATGTTACTCTATCATACATTCACATTTTTTTTAGGCCTCATTTTAATGTTCGCTTTAGGCCTCACATTACGTTGGGCCGACCCTGATACGAATCGTGGCCTCATGTATTGCGTTCTTTATTTATAAATATTATACTTATTTGAGATCATTTTTTTGACAAACATTGAACTTTTATTCTATTTTAATAATCAATATTGGATTTGTTTTGACAAAATGAAGCTTTTGACTTTTAACTTTGCTCCTTGAATGTTTTTACAAAGTCTAGCTATCCTTTCTTGAATCTAGATGTCAATGAGGACTCTTGCCAATGATATTTGATATTTTAAGAGTTTTAATTTAAGTCCTTGAATTGGAACTTCCTAGGAGGATGCTGAAAATGAGAATGCAATTAGAGGACTATCACGTGATGCATTCTTGTCAAAGTTGCTCAAGTCTTTTATCTTAGTCTCTATTCCCTCTTCCTTGCATTTTAAGAGGTAATTGTGAAGATAAGTCAATGAATTCCAACAAGCAAATGGACTTAAAAATATGTTTTTTTAGATAAAAAAAAAAAAAAAAAAACACAAAAAATGCGATCCACTACACTTGAATAATAATAATCAACCATTACCCCACCACCAAAACATTTGGAAATGATCTCATGTAAACAAGGTTCTCTCTTGGAATTCAATTCTGAAAAAATATGTATTACAATTCTATTTGAATATTCAACTAACCCTTTTAAATGTAACTCATTCTGTCTCCTAAACTCGCCGGCGAACAAGTCTCCGGCATGAATATTCAACTCTTCCACTTCCTCACCATCCTCCTCCACCTCCTCATCCGCACCACCCACTCCCTCAACTTCCTCCACAACTCTTTCACCACCACCACCAACCTCACTCTCATCCCCGACGCCCACATCCAACCACCCGTCATTCGCATGACCAACGACTCCAACCAATACTCTTATGGACGTGCCTTCCACCCCACAAAACTCCCCATGAAACCTTCACCTTCCTCCACAAACATCACTTCCTTCTCCACTTCCTTCATCTTCTCCGTCTTACCAGACAACCCTACCAGTCCCGGCTTCGGTCTCGCTTTCGTCCTCTGCAACACCACTTCCCCTCCCGGCGCACTCGCCAGTCAATATTTCGGCTTATTCACAAACTCTATTAACTCTTCTTCTATTTTCCCTCTCATCGCCGTTGAATTTGACACCGGTCAAAACCCTGAATTTAACGATAAAGACAGTAATCACATCGGAATCGATTTGAATAACATCGAATCCAAAACTCAAACACCTGCAGGATATTATAATTCCACCGGAAGCTTCGTTCCGTTGCAGATGAACACTGGGGAGAATATTCGAGCTTGGATTGAATTCGACGGCGAGAGGTTGGAGATAAATGTTACTGTTGCTCCGTCCGGTGTTTCTAAGCCGTTGAAACCTACGCTAACGTATAGAGATTCGAGTATAGCGGATTATGTTGCTCCTGAAATGTTCTTTGGTTTTTCAGCTTCCAAAACGAATTGGATTGAAGCACAGAGAGTTTTAGCATGGAGTTTTAGTGATGATGGGAGTTTGAAAGAGTTGAACACGACAAACTTACCTGTGTTTAAGCGAGTATCATCGTCGAATTCCCTTTCCAGTGGAGCTATTGCTGGGATTGTAGTTGGTTGTTTTGTTGTTGTTGTGTGTTGCACGAGTGTGTTTGTATTATATTTTCGTATGCGAAAAAGAAGAGAAGATGATGATGATGTTGAAGATTGGGAAATGGAGTATTGGCCTCATAGATTTTCTTATGAGGAATTAAGCAATGCTACAAAGGGTTTTCAGAGAGAGCAGCTTCTAGGTTTTGGAGGGTTTGGAAAAGTTTACAAAGGTACATTAATGAATAAAACATTAGTTGCAGTTAAGTGTGTTAATCATGATTCTAAACAAGGGTTAAGGGAATTTATGGCTGAGATTTCAAGTATGGGAAGGCTTCAGCATAAGAATTTAGTGCAAATGAGGGGATGGTGTAGAAAAGGTAATGAATTGATGTTGGTTTATGATTATATGCCTAATGGAAGTTTAAACAAGTGGGTTTTTGATAAACCTGAGAAAGTTTTGGGATGGGACCAAAGGCGTAGGATTCTTGTTGATGTGGCAGAAGGGCTTAGCTACCTTCATCATGGTTGGGACCAGGTTGTTATTCATAGGGATGTTAAATCTAGTAACATTTTGTTGGATGGTGATATGAGGGGAAGATTGGGAGATTTTGGTTTAGCTAAGCTTTACCAACATGGGCAAGTTCCTAATACTACACGTGTGGTGGGGACTTTAGGGTATTTGGCGCCGGAGATAGCGACAGTTGCGGCGCCTACTTCGGCAAGTGATGTGTATAGTTTCGGGGTGGTGTTGTTGGAGGTGGCTTGTGGAAGAAGGCCGTTGGAGACGGATGTGGTGGAGGAAGAGGTTGTGCTTATTGATTGGGTGAGGGAGTTGTATGCAAAAGAGTGTGTGGTTGAAGCTGCGGATAGTAGGATTAAGGGTGAGTATGATGTGGGTGATATGGAGATGGTGTTGAAGCTTGGGTTGGCTTGTTGTCATCCTGAGCCGAATCGGAGGCCTACTATGAAGGAAGTTGTCGCGCTTCTTCTTGGGGAGGATATTGCGGAGGCGCCGGGGAAAGTGTTGTCTGATTTGGCTCGTGGTGATGACAATGGCGGCGGCAGGGAATCTGATGAGGAGGTGCCTTTGCAATCCACCTCTCCTTGAGACCTTGACTAGTGACTTCACTGCATATAGTTGATATTTTTTGTGATTGGATTTTTCTGGATTGTTTTGATAATTGGGATTTTTCCCTGTATTTGTTTTGATTTTGATTATTAGATTACTTTCACTTTTAATCGTCCTTTGTAGTGTGTATAGTACCTGGTACAATGATTATCTGGTTTTAGTCAACAAGTACTATTAGATACACTGACCATGTTGGGAATTTGGTACTTGTATCTGATATGTGATTTAGTTGCTTTCCATTATTGTTCATTATCCTTTGTTGGATGAATGATATGTATTTTGCATATTTGGAAGCAATTTAAAATAGAATCCATGAATGATCTTTAATATTATCCTTTTTGTCTGGATGACTGTTTTCTATAAAAATTTGTTATTTATAAACTTTTAAACCACATTCAAGGATAAAAGGGGGAGGATTTTGATTACATTCATATGTGAACTACATTATTTGAAAAATGGTGCTCTGGCGAGTGATGACTACATGTAATTATATATGATTCTACACTTGGGAACTCAGAGCTTATTGAAAACTTGGGAGTGAAGGCAAAGGTGTACTAAAGTACTAAACTACTGAACAACAAAAGTTGTATTGGTATTTAGACCAAATTTAGACTACTAAAGCGTGAAGTTGAGAGAGTGAAAAGTGAAGCGTGGTTCTGTTCTCTTTACACCTAACTTGAAACACTCAGATTCTTGCTGACACGCGGATGCCACTGATTCCTTCATGCTCTCAGGACCACAAACCAAAACTCCAGTATCAGATCCACATGTTTCATTCTTGAACTTTCCTAATATATCTGTTCAACTCAAAAAATGTACTAGTTTGTCAATTTTTCAGTCAATATATATTTTTAGAAATGCAAGGAAAGAGACAATGGAATTACCTTTAAAGTTAGGCCTGCCTCCAAAATGAACTTCATGTTCTTCAAGTGCATTCTTAGTTTCGGCTGAACATAGATCAAAGGGTTTAATTTCCATCTGCGAAGTCTGTGGAACGCCTTTCTTAGGAATCCCTTTCTTCAACCTTCTCCATCTCAACACAATTGCTATCAATGCGCTGCAAGATAAAGCTATGACAAAAGCAGCTATCAGAAGTAGATCCACAATCCAAGAGGGAGTCTTTTCTTTGGACAATTTGGAATGCTTTTCAGATGGAACTATAGTATGGTTGAAACAGATTAGGAAAATAAGAAAACTGATGGAGCAACCTCCTGTAATAGCAGCCATCCAAACCGGACTTTCAGGTCCATATGCTGCATAATAATTGGAACTCACACTGTCCAATTGCAGTGTCTTTACTTTCATGAACTCATTTAGCAGCTCCGTTATTCCCACGCTTAGTTGCATTTCTTGTGTTACAAACAATTTTAGTTTCAAATGAAAATTTTCGCTTGATCGGTTGAGTAGCAGATGTGTGATTGAATGCAACAGACAAACGTCTTGTGCCCTCTTAATGACATGCACAAGTTGTATCCTTGATGGAAACTTATTTTTGTTAGTAGTTGAATCAATTTCTGCCAAAATGCTCAGGAATGGAGTTATTCCACTACCTCCAGCAACCATAACTACACTGTCATGTCTGCAAACAATTTTTTTCGTTATTCTCATTAATCTTTTAAAAAGTAGTACTATTAGAAGCATTTGGATACTGGTGTAATGTTTATGCTTACTTTAAATACTGTAATGAAGCAGGTCCATAGGGTCCTTCAATAGCAACAGGTATACCCTTCCTTTTATCAGCACCTTTGTTTAATTCAGTTTGTATCAAGTCATAAAGAGTATTGGTCCACCACCCTTGACATTTAATCATCACAGACATGATGTTGTCATCAGCTTTGGAACTTGATATTATACTGAATGAATGCCATTGAAGATGAGATATAGTTGGTATCTTCAAATATATAACACTTGTAGGGTTATACTTTAGCCCTGCAAATGGTCAAAAATACACCGTTTGAATGGAATATTAATTTTGTTCCAAATATAATTCAATTTGAGATAGCTGTACATAGATTTAATACTTGGATCTTTAGGCAGAATTAGCTCCACAGCTTCACAGGGGAAAATTCTAGCTGAAATCATGCAGGTTTTTGGACTTGATTGAATTATACGTAACAGTTTGTCAAGGCTAAAAAGGAACACTCCTGGGAAGACCATATAGAAGTGCTTATCCCCAGCATGAAACAAGAAAAATAATAGAAAGACTATATACAAATGATGTGTGTAGTAGAAAATTTCAAACTTTCTCCTTCTAATTTGGGGAAGTGAGGTAGCAAAGATAACAAGGCCGGCAACAAGTGTAATCTCGCCAGCAAGGTATATACGTCCTGTCTTTTGCCACTTCCAAATCTGTTTAACAAATATGAGCTAATCACTCACCACTAGCAGCACAGACAGTGCATACACAAGTAATATTGAAAATTTTAGCTGATAGCTAATACAGCGAACTCAGATTAAAATTAACTAAAGGAACATGGTTTGGGCCAGTTCGTATTAACTTATTCGAGCTTATATCTTGACATGTTCATAAGCTGTTAAACTCTTTAGGATATCTTATGAAAATTATTTATAGCTTATGTTAATTCATTTTGACTTTATTTTAGTTTTGGATATAGAAATAACTTATAGTAAGCACTTATATGGTAAATGCTTTTAATGTAAGCGCTTAATTAAGTTGTTTTGTTTATCCAAATAAGGAATAGACCTCACCTCACTTTGTATATGGTGGCTGACACCCCAGACAAACAAAGTGCTGGCGCCATGTATTGTGGCGAAAAGTATCATAGCAGTTCCAATCCATGTGTGATACTTAATTGAAGCTTCAAATTGAATTCCAAATATACGATATACAGCCAACCCTCTTAAAATTGGAAGAAGAAGCAAAGCCAAACAAGCTTCTGCTAGCAAACCAAACCTTGTTGCTACTCTAAGAGACTTAAGTTGCCATCTGAAAATTAAGTTATGTTGCATGCAATTAGTGAAATAACAGCTTTTCTATCATCAAACATAAATAATATCTTGATCAAAGAACACTCACATGTTCAATTTCAGTGATTTGTCTTGCATCAACTTTTTGAAATCATTGGAAATACGCGCATAGTAAGTCCATGCCAAGAAAATGATGAAAAGCAAAACTACTAGTATTTCAATACTTGATAAGATTCCTAGTAGACTATTCACCACTACTGGATTTGTGAGGACAATTGATGAACTCCTTCCACTTCTGCAGTTTATAATTTCAGTGAAATGAATTTTGAAGCGAAACTACCATTCAAGTAATTGATTATGATATATTAATTATTACCTTCCTTGATATGCAGCTTTCAAATCCAAGAAAAGAAGTCCAATTATAGCAATAGCAATTATTGGAAATGTATACACAGCAAAGTTCAGACCTGCAGAAGACTTACTATTTATAGCATTTGACTAAAATTATTGAAGTTTCATGATTTTACTTATTTATAGAAAGTTAGAAAAAATGACATGCAATAGAGATTTTAGTTTAGGAGTGTACCATAGTATCCAAAAATTGTATTATTAGTACTTTGTTCTGCATGTTTCCATTTTTTTGTCCATACTTGAGTTGGCTTCAAAATCCAAAGAGAAATCCAAGCTGCAAATATGAAAATAATCATAAGTTTAAGAGTTGTAAGTAAAGTGGAGCTTGCCATCTCTGACTTGACTACTCTCTGCCACGCTGCAGGGTTTAGTTTTTCTTACTTCATTTATAATATGCTTAAGGTCTTGAGTATTTATAATGGAATCTTGTTTTGATTAATTTTGTAATGGAATCTTATAATAAAGATAGGTTGCCATTTAGGAAGTGAGAAGATCAAATCTAGCCCCACACCGCCACTCCACTACCGTTCAGTGCCTGTCACTTACAAAAGCATTTCCTATAATTCACCAAACTTGGGTGACAAAATTTTATGTCCTTACTTGACATTTTTTTTTCTTAGAAAGGAATGTCCTTATTTGACTTGTTTGTGTTATATTATTAAAAAAAACAATTTTCTACTTAAAATAAATTGAATTGACGTATATAAAAAATAAAATGAATTGAATTGATGTATATAAAAAAATATCTAAAATATATATTTTACATTTCTTTTATAAATAATAGTTTTGAAAACAAAGAGTTATAGAAAATATTTCTTTTTAAGTACTTAATTATAATTATTTAGGTAGTCTGTATTGTTTTGTAGTTCTATAACTTAAACCTATGTTAAATAATGCTACCACGGCACATGAATCCATAGATGTTTAAGCACCTTTATCTCTTCTACCAAAAAAAAAATTAAATCTAAATAGCATTTGGACCGTCCACTTTATATCAAACCACTTCGCCTAATCCTAAGACTCATGTTTGAACGACCGTGGACCGCCAATATTATATTAAAGGCTAAACATCCTCTTGTAAGGTCCAATTAACCCTAGGGCGCGCCCTTCTCTCATCACCGCCTTAAATGACTTCTAGAAAGATCTAGAACACATTGTAACATAAAAGGTGTGCCTTGGGGCCTAAGTTACTTAGGGCCTAAGTCACAGAAATACAAGTCCAAGAAGAGCTATAAATACCCACCTTGAGATCATTCTCAAGGTATGACCTAAACATACTAAGCCATAGTTTAATAGATTGTACTCACTGCAAGTACAACACTAAACGATCGATAGAAAAATTAATTAGAAACAATAAGTCTCTGAAATGATTAGTGTTTCACAATGTGACAAATTAAAGTTTCAATCTCAACCGAAAGATATATTCATTTTAATGATAAAAAATTATAAATATGAATATTTGAAGTGGAAAACCCTTATGGAAAAAACCCATTAAACCAAGGTTTTTTTTGGACGTACCTCACTAGATAGAGGAGTGCCGCTAGCCTAAACACCAATATTAACATAAATGTGTGTCTGATTTTGTGGTGATTAAAATTGATTTTAAATAAATTTTTTTAAATCGATTATTATTAAAAGTGAGTCGAATGCAAATAGATTATATATCTATAAAGAAAACTACTCCTTTCAGTACTTTTGAATTGAATTTTTCTTTTCAAAAATGCCCTTGATTTTTAATACAAACACATATAACAAATAGATAAGAACAAATTTAAATATTTAAATATTAAAATAGAAGTGTAACGAACACAAATGTCCAGTTTTTTCCTTTATCATTTAAAAAGTGTAACAAACTAGATGACTGTATCTATATTTATTTTTTTATTATCCCAATTATACCCTTAAACAACAATTTTTTTTATAATAGAGATTGTTGTTGGTGTCATTAAAAAAAATAAGCATTTAGATTATATTTTTTTGTTATGTTGTTGGTTTCATTGAAATAGACAATGACAGTTAGTTTGATGTGTTATACTTTGAAAACAAAAAACATTTATATTTTTACTTTTAATCTAAATTAAAATTTCATAAAAAAACACCGTTCATAATTTTCAAACGTTAGCATAATAAAAAGAGCGGAAAGGTGGGCACGGAGTGCCTGTCTTTTCGCTAGTATATATAGTAAAAGTTGACGATTTTTCATATATATTAATTTTCTTTTCGTAGTATATATAGTAAAAGTTGACGATTTTTCATATATATTAATTTTTCTATCATTTACGGTTATAATAAATAAATTTGGTTATAATAAATAAATCTTATTTATCAAAAGTGTCAGGCAAAATAAAATTTAATTTTTCTGAATTTTTATAAGTCAATAGAGGATATATCGATTCTTTTTTACGATAAAATATAAAAAATTAATATGATTATTATAAACAATGAAATGATGTTTTTTTCTTATGAAACAAAATGTAGTGAGTACAATCTAATAAAAGCCGACAAATAACTTTTTATTTCATAAAAATGATTGTTAATTTATAGATTTAGAAAACAAGAGTACATATATACATCTTAATTTACGAGTTTACGTTGTAAATGAGGGAAAATATTTTTTTTCTTCCAAAAAACAACTCATTTAACAGTGAATTAAAAGTTTTGGTGTACCGGTACACTCGATTTTTTTTAGTGTACCATAAAATTTGCCTTTTCGGATCGATATAATTCGCAATTTGTTGTTGACGTTTGCCCTTTGGTGTGATTAAAGCATTAGGAACAGCCGAATGATGATACTATGAAATCTGTAACCATAATAATCACATAGTAATATTTCACTACATCAATGTGATTACTTATCATGAATCTGCATATAGTTGCATCGCACCGATTTATGCTCTGTTTTTTAAATATTAGAAAAGACCTGAAGGCCAATGAAAGAGGAACACCATGGGAAGACAAACCCCAACAAAGTCACTTCAGAGAAAAAGAATACACTCAGAAGAAAATAAATAAAGACCTAGCAATAAATAATATTGAGCCTTCCAACCTAGACAATATGTGACCCTATAGCCTTCTCAATGATGCTGAAATATGTGAACAATCGAGTCTCTTTGAATCAAATGATGAATACTTTGAAGAATGGACCATATAGGTGGGAAGGAGGGCAACTCTGGAATAAGATTGACTTACAACGACCTAGAGTCACTCTCAAGCCACAAATATTTGTATTTTTCTTTTATGCAAGCTTCAAATCATGGCAAATGCCCTAACTCTGCCATTAGAATTGAAGAAAGTGTCAATATCATGCTTTAGTATTTATAATATATCAACAATATAATGCTTTCGAATTACTCCACCATAGCCAGCTTACCCAGGCGTGTCTAAAGAACTTCCATCAACATTGAGGATAACATAAGAATGGTTAACATTGTTCCACTAAAATAAGTTGGATTCGATACAAAGAGTTTGATTATTTATATGAAAATAATTTTAAAAATAGTTATATACTTTCACTTTCTTTTTTTTAAAGGAAGTTATGTACTTCACTTATTTGTTTGTTTTATGGGATACTTCACTTATTTGTTAACAACTTAATAATTTTACTTCCTTTAAAAAAAAACTTGTTAATTTTAACTTGTCTTTATCTCTATGTTTCATTTTAAATTTGCTTATTTGCTAAGTTACTCTATAACTTTGAAATTTATTAAAGTTTTGTAATATGACTTTGAAGAATTTTTTATTTACCAACACACACTTATCTGGGAATTTCCGCTAGCTGATAAGTGATAATTGATTTTCCTGTTGGCTCTTTCCCGCAAATCTAATGATCATGGAGGTAAATCATATCAAACTTCTGGAAAGTTAGCAGCCACATATACCGTATGCACCTTGTGTGATCATAATATAACCACAGAAATGTGAGGCTTACATTCCTTTGTTACTACTAATTACTAATTAGATCTTATGATCTATGCTTGATTAACTAACTATTGTCCAAAACAAAAAAAAACACTAACTAGAGGGACACCAAATCCTTCATTTCAGACTCAGAGGAGGATATGCATGCATAGGGCTGGGCAAAAATAACCAAAACCCAATTCGGTTAATTGAACCGAACCATATCAAAATTAACTGAACTATTTAACCAATTCTCGAACCGAACCATTATTTTGATAACAATTCACTAACTGAACTGAACCGTTAGTAACCACAATTATCCGAACTGAACCATTAACCATATCTATTTTAAAAACAGCTTATTTTAAAAAACAGCTTATTCAAAACAACTTATTTTATGCAAAACAACTTATTTTAAAAAACAACTTATTTTAAAACAACTTAGTTTAAAAACAACTTATTTTATAAAAAAAAGCTTATTAAAAACAACTTATTTTAATAGATACTACTGATTATGTGGATTGGTCTCGGTTGATAGATACTGATTTACCTGATGATGTGAATTGCCTTGATGATCCGGACTTTCTGATTCCAGAAGAAGTTGCAGAGAATTCAATCATAACCTCACGCAATCGTTCACATTGATTTTTCTTACCACCACAAACACACGCTACTATTTTGTAGTAATTAGAAACTTGAAATAATCTATGTACAGCAACTTATTTCCTTAATGTATTTTCATGACTATGGATTATATATACTAATGAATATGTATGCATGTGCTCATTGTATGTGAAGGTTGACATTTTAGGATAACTTCAACGATCCATACACAAGAATTTATGTTTTGCATGATATCCATTATGATTAAGGAGTTGAATCTCATATTTGGTTGGCATTATATTTCTTTATTTACAAGTGGTCCTCAATTTTTTTTTATGAATATAATTAAATTTGCAAAAGCATAAAAAAAACAATTAAATTTGCAAAAGGATAAAAAAATACATTTCGGTTCAAAATTTTGATTTTGGTTCGGTTTGGTTTGGTTAATAGGTAAGCAAACGGTTAACCGAACCAAAACTTTGGTTCAGTTCGATTAATTCCAAACCTTAAACGGTTTGGTTCGGTTATTCCGAACCATTTCAACACTTTGGTTCGGT
>Ga0315915_1007296_pt1 | contig 13252 bp, 3 predicted proteins | sample MpolbnodulesMG_FD_207738 | JGI IMG/M metagenome (GOLD analysis project Ga0315915, IMG submission 207738) | Medicago polymorpha root nodule microbial communities from Los Angeles, California, United States - branched nodules | ecosystem: Host-associated > Plants > Roots > Nodule | place: USA... | reverse complement strand
ATCTCTTGTAATTGTTTTTTTTTTTTTTTTTTCGTAGAGAAAAAGTTTAGGCGGGATGGGGTCCTGGGGGCTCATCAGGACTAGGGAAAGCCTCAATGCTCAAATAGCATTGACAAAGAGATACATATTACTCGCCAATGAAGTTCTCACAATGGCATCTGGGTTTGAATCCAGATCCTTGTGAGATCTGAGTTGAATCCATAGAAACTAGACAAATCTACATTGGCCCCTTGTACTTGTTTTAATTTAATATTTTGATTATAAAATAATGTGAGAAAAATACAAATCACTTCTATTTGTTCTGAAGAGACGTACCTGAGGCCATTTGCGTGGTGTATTCTTCTAACACGAGTATCATCCCCTTGAATACCATCGTGGTAGAGATCTTCCCCAATTGATTGTATTTGAAATTTCATTTTCTTCAAAAAGGGTACAATCAGTTGCGAAAACTTAGAGAAAGGGTTTCCAAAAGTCTTATAGTGTCTGTATCTAAGAGTTCCACTTAACAAAACAAGAAATGAAACACCTGCACAACTTGTACATATCCAGAATCCAAGCACCCAGTGTCCTGTAGTCTCTATGTAAGCCAATATAGTCTCAGCAACCAATGATCCCAAGTTCAATGCCACATAAAAGTAGCCATAAATTGAGGCCTTGGATCTTTGTTCTTTAGGTTCTTCCTCATCAAATTGATCAGCACCAAGTGTTGGTAATGCAGGGTCAGAAACTCCACTTCCTAGAGCTATTAGATATATTGATAGGTAAAAAAGTGGAAACTGATTTTGTGTATCTGATTCACATAACTCTCCTATTTGTTCACAACGATGTGGTTTGAGTAAAAAGAAGTGAGTTGACAAAGATAATGCCACCAACCCCTACATAAAATGAAAGCAAAGGAAAATAGAACTTTAGGATAGATATCATTTTAGATCAATCTAGCAACATCATGAAATTAAAGTGTGAGTGGTTGGTCCTACATCAACTAGGAATGGACTAAATGACAAAATTACAAGAGAGGTGACCCATATACTCAATATCTTAAGAGTTTGGATAGAGATGTGGTATCAAAGGTCTCCTAATTGTCCTAATCATTAGTGTGTTATAATTCTTTCTGGTGCTCGCTAAAACTCTGCAACAAGTGGTATGATAGTCTTGATTCGGTTTGATGGGTAGCAAAAGAGGATAAAGTGATGTAGGAGACTCGGGATTGGGAGGGAGAGGGTTGACATTCAAGTGTGAGTGGTTAGTCTCACAGTCACACCCCGTATATTCAATACCTTGAAATTTTGGTGAAAATGTGGTGTACAGGTCTCTTAGGAGTCCTAATGATTAACCCATTGTTGCTCTCGGTGTTCTCCCTAAATACCAAACACAACAACACCAAGAAGGTATCATTCATTAACATAGTCTGCCTAATTTATTGATCCTATTAGGTTTGCAATGAATTTTATAACAAAGGATAGGAAACTTGGAGTAGTGGAGTACTAATCAGGAGGTGGAGAGTTCAAAACTTGGAAACTAACATAATCCACTGACATTTTCTTATCTAAGAAAAAGTTATTATTACTAAGAGTCACTTGTCATATTTTAATTAGATAACAGGAAAAACAACAACTAAAGCATTGAGCCAATGGCATAAGATTTGTCCTAAAGAATAATCTAAAAAAGCTATTTTGAACTCTTATCTAAACTTGTGATGCACTCTTTGGTAGGAATGGGGTAACAACTCCTAAACTTCTGTTAACGAGAGAGAGAAAAGCAGAAACATATTGATAATATAATTGCATTTGTTAATATAGCTGTGTGAATATTGAGTTCTCATGACCATGTTGATTACTTACTATGATGAACACAAGTTGGAATATAATGCAAGTGAGGTATCTTCCTAGATATGAGTCACTGAGAAAAGCTCCAATTAAAGAGAAGAAATAGGTAGTTCCCATCCATATGCTAAAAGTGTTTGCTGCCTCAACATTAGTCTGTTTCAATACTAACTTGCAGAAAATAACCAAATTTGCCTCCACTCCTGCGAAAGCCACTGCAACCAGTCCTTGGTTCACTGTCACAATTTACAATTCTATATATAATTAGTAATAATAAAAATATACATATAGATATAGGTATTGTTCGGATAAACAGTTTTATATAAGTGCTTACGGATGAGTTATTTCTATAACAAAAGATAACATAAAGTCAAATTATTTTCATATAAGCTACAAACTGTTTTCTTAAGTTATTCTAGAAAGTTTGGCTCTGTTTTGTAAAAAAGAGCGGATAAATTATCAGCTAACTTATAGCGAATAGTTGATAACTTATAGCGATTAAGCTAGCTGATTGAATTTGTAGTATTTTATAAAGCTAGCAGTTGAACTAGCTTATAAATAAGAAATTATATTTGATTTTTTCAATTAAGATTACAAGGATAAAATTGAGAGAAAAAAGAAAGTTACAAGCTTTAAGTTATATAAGCTACTTAAATTAGGGCCCGTTTGGATTGACTTATTTTTTAGCTTATACAAAACAGCTTATGCAAATAAGTAAGCTTTTATGGATCACTCATAAGTTTGTCAAGGTAGCTTATGAACAAACAACTACAATTTTCGTCAATGAGAACTTATGAATTAACATAAAAGCTTATTTATTTGCACAACCTATTATTCATAAGCTCAAAATTGTGTTTTGCAAAACAAAGTCTTTATATAAATAGGCTGAAAACGTCTAATGTCGTAGCTCAATTGGCAAAAATGTCGAAATTGTTAGGCCAGACGTTGTGACAAGAGTTCAAACCTCCTACTCCTCCACTTGCGTGTGAGAGTTTTAATTTCATCTATCTACCGAAACAAAAGATATATAATAAGTAAGTCTGCGTAACAGACTGGTAATCTCATAAATGCTCAAATAAGTCAATCCAAACAGACTCGTAAACGAAAAAACATTGATAAATCATAAATACAAAGAAGGGTGCGTGGATATATACCTAACAACAATGTGGCACTTCTCCATCTACCTGAACTATTTTTCAAAGCTGGATTTCCATAAAAATCAACTGACCCATCTTTTGTACATGAATTGATACTCCCCTCTTCTTCAACAACCTTACAAATCAATTCAAAAAAGTAATTAATAAAATAACAAAAAGTGCATATTTTTTGCAGAACCCGCATTAATTAGGGTATTCTCACAAAGCTTATGGTGAATCGAATTGGAGATGCATTACCTGAGACGTTAAATCTTGTTCGTTTCCATCCATTGTTGTCAACAATGCACGGGAGAGAGGTTTATGAGAGAAGTTAGGTTTTACATATACACGGTCAGTGTAAACAATATAGCTTTTTCTCTCTCTTTGTTTTGAAAGGATAGAGGAAGACGCCCTAAAACTACTGGTTCGGATGTTGGTTTGGTATGTGGGAAGAAAATCGATTATTTTTTTATTGTTTTCAACTAAATAATATACTAGGGGTGGAAAAAAAAATTCCATTTCCCTAGCTACCCTCAGATAAGATCACTCACGGGCACATGATCGGTAGTTAAACGGGTATATGTGGGTAGCGGAATAGGTTAGGCTGAGTTAGGCTTTGCAAGACATAAGTCTGACATGTCATATTTTTTTATAGTCTAGACCTGGCCTGTCATAGGCCTACTTTTTAGGTCTAAGTCTGACCTTCTGAAAGCTTGATATGGCCTGCTAACCTGTTGAAGTTTTTTAATAATTAAAAATAATGTTTTTCTTTGTACCAAAAATTAAATAAATTCAAAAACTCATGGATATCCGTGGATACCTCAATACCCACATATTATCTGTATAGTGGGTACAAGAGCGAACATGGGGTGGACACGATATAATATTTATCCAATGGGGTGGGGACATGTATCATATTACCCTTACTCATGGATATTCATTGACATCCCTAAAATATAATTTCTTTTTATTTATAACAAATTCTGAAGGAGAAAAAAAGGATTAAAAAAAATGATTGATGGTTAAATTAAGAATGACACAAAAAACATTTCAAGAAATATACTTGTCTATGACTTGAATGTAATGTCTAACTCGATTAGAAATGTTAGTATTGTTGGGTTAAGTATCTTTATATGAATTTAAATTGAGAACTTTGCAGTTATGTATATAAGTTTTAATGATGTTTATCATTTTGTCTACAAACAATAAGAAATGTAACTTATGAGCTTTTTCCTTTTTAAAATACTATCAATCTTGTGAAAAAGTAACTAAAAATAACAATATTAATGTGGATACCAGCGTCAATATAACAATTGTGCTTGTTTTTCTACTTTAATCAATAAAAATAATAGAAGTTGCAAAATTTATCTTATTATTTAATAAGTTAAGTTATTTGATTGATAAAAAATGACAAAACTGTTAAAAAAAGTTACTCCAAAACTTAGTAAAAGAAAATATTTAAATTTTGCTTTTATCGATAAAAATAATAAAATTTGTAAAATGTCATATTTAAGTTATTTGACCAGCAAGGAAGCATGAAATTGTAAAAAAAAATAAAAATAAAGGATAAAATTGAAAGAAAAAGTATCACACTAAAACTTACAAACTTTTTTTTTCCTACTATAAAGATATAGATAGAGATATTTGAAAAAATCAAATATTAATTAAATAATGAAGTATTAAATTATGAATATAATGGTTTAAATTAAGGCTCTCTTCGGATTGGTGGAAAGTGATAGAATGGAATGGAGTGGGATATATCTACATTCCATTGTTTGGTTTTTTTAAAAATGAATGGAATGGAATGCATTGTGATGGAACTCATTCCATCCAATACCACTCATTTAACCAATTTTCTATTCCCCCCAAATTGAAAGGTATATGATGGAATGGAACATTTCAATAATAAAATTACAACTTTATCCCTATTTTTCATTTCAAATTTTAGCACGCATCATTCCCATTTTTTTTTCCTTCACTTCTTATTCTTCCAACCTGCCACTTCTTTTTTGCAACTCTCCAAAGTAAATCATATTTCTTCATCTTCATTTTTGATGCTTCTTCAAGTTTCTAAACCAAGATTTTTATTGTTATTTCTGAACCTAAATTTCTTCGTCTTTTCCCTAATTAATTTATGAACCCACTATTATGTGTGGTTAGTGCTAGCTTTATGCCTTTACCAATAAAATTTTGCTTGTAGCAGATTTCAACTATAGCTTGTAGCAGACATGGATCAGATTTCAGTGTGATAGATATCGCTCATATTGACTTCTTTTTTTGAGTAGCTTGATATACAAGGGGTTCTCGTCAATGAAGACTGTTGAAAAAATTTCTAACGAAACTGCATGTGTTGTGCTACTCACAAATGATTGAATTGAGTAGAGAATTCAATTTGATGTTTTTTAAATAAGGGTAAAATTGAAATAAAATTTTTATAACTCATTCCGTTCCGTCAATTTCCAAACAATGGAATGGAAAATTAGTTCTATTCCATCATAAAGTATTCAAACAATAGAATGAAATCTTTATTCCGCTTCGTTCCGTTCCGTTCCATTCCATTCTGTTGCATTTCGTTCCGCTCCGTTCCGTTGATTTTAACTTATCCAAACAGAGCCTAAAGGCACATGAATGTACGCGCACTCACACACATATATAAAATTTATCAAATATATTTTTAAATGAATTAATATCCAATCCAACTCAATACATTTATACTATATATAAAGAAAATAGTCAATTCTGACTCTTTTTGACTGACGTTTTCTTCTTCCAAAATTACAATTCAAATTCTTTTTCTTGTGTTTTCCACCCACCTTCACGTCATTTGATGCTAGTGTGCAGCTACAACTAAATAGTGTTGAGGTGCAGAGATGGACGAAACTAGCACTAGGAAGATTTAAGTGGGATATTGATGCATTTTTCCCCTCCTCTTGCAATAAGGTAGGCATTGATATGTGCATCCGAGATGATACCAGAAGCTTTGTCCTTGCAATGACCCTTTGGACTACTTCATTATGTTCAATTGATATTGGGATGCTTTGGGGTTATACCCTGCTTAATGTGGGTACATGACCTTCAACTAGATAACGTCGATTTTGTGCTCAACACGAAGAAGGTGGTGTACTCCTTTCACCGTGACAGTAGAGACAATACAAGATTTGAGATTATTATGAATAATTGGAAAAATTATAGCAATTTGTATTTTCAAAATTCTAAGTTGAGTTTAATATGAGGCCAACATATGAGGTTGCTCACGTGTTAGAGCGAGTAGCCACACCTCTAGCTAGCACTCATACCTTTGTTGATGGACCTCCATGTATTTACGACTTGATATGTAATGAAATGCTATAAGCTTGTTTAGGCCCAAAAAAAAGGATTAAATGAGAAGTGACATTGTGTTAATCAATGATATTTAAGATGTATGAGTTCTGACAACTTGATCTCAAAATTCTAAAGAGAAATGATATTTGTACAACCACTTTATGACAACTTTTTGACAACCTTCTCTCTCATACTCATATTATACTCTTATTCTCTCTCTTCCTTTTTCTCTCTCCATTGTTTTTGACCAATGAGAAGAGAGAGAAAAGAAGTTGTCACAGGAGCTGTCTCAAATGGATGTTCAAATATCACTACTCAATTCTAAAATAACACACTAGTTAATAAATTCAAGGTTAACTGAGATGTTACACATCTTGTTAATCTCATGTGTTTAGAACACTGATTTGTGACAACTTGGTGATCTTGAATGTTAAAATAATAACTTTTATAATAAAATAGGATTAGTTTAAATGTGACATCTTGTTGATCCTGGTTCGAACCGCCTGAATTGTGATAACTTGATGCTCTTAAACTCTAAAAAGACAAGTTTTTAATAAATTAAGATTGACAGAGATGAAACATCTTGTTAATCTTTGTTTGGGGCACTTGAACCGTGTAAGATTTGTAATCTTAAACCTTTCCAATAATCAAATTTAAATCAATAATCAATTAAACTCTTCACAATTAGCTTTTTCACACTCAATATATTTTTCTTTAGCAAAAACATGCTATCCTCTTTTTATCAAACTAGTCTTTTATCAAAATCATCACGACAAACAACATTTCTTTAAAATCAACCAAAACACGAATATTTTCTATTAAAAAATTATGTAGATTTGAATTGTCCATCAGACAAGGAGATACGTAGGAGCAATAGATCACTCTTATCAAGCAAAATAATGATAAAACATTTTCTTCCTCTTTATTTAAAAACTCTACATTTTCAATTAAAATTGCTTTTTTTATTTGCACTTAATAATAAAGGAGAAAATAAATATTCAAAAGTTAGTCAAATATGCCACAATTAATCAGAGCTAATCGTTTTCTTAAATGGATGTTGTAAGGTGTTAGCATCTTCCTCACACGTAATCGACTCCTATACTTAAAACACAGTTTCAAAGACCACTTTTTGTTTTAAAGGGATATTATTTTCAAACAACCCTTAAAATTTAGGTCGCAACAATACTCTATTGCCATGACTGTGGTGGGTTGGTGGCGTCGTAACATGCCTATAACAATTCTCATCTCCTTTGATCAGAGGAATTATAAGATGTTGGAATATTTTTATTATTTAATTATACTTCAATTTTATTATGTGAGCAAATATCTTTATAATAATTATATTAGTTATTTATCAATTATGAGTTTTAATTGATGAGTGATCAAATGAATTAAAAAATGGTAATTAGATTTCTATTTAGATAAATAATTATTTGATTAATTCCTATGTGCTAAATATGAGTGGATGTCAGGATGACTTATTAACGGAATAATAGAAAACCTCAATGCACATCACCCTCTATAAGGCTATGGTCCTCAATACACATCATATTCACTCTCATCCCCATCTCAAAAGAAGTTGAGGCATAAATGTATTGGTTGAAGAAGAACCAAATCAGTCACCACTAACTTTTCTGGTATGTTTCAGACTGCGAGATAACCTTTTCATCATGGATTCAGAATATTCCTAGTACTTTTAATCGATATCTTTGATAGATCAAACATTTTGTAGATCCGATCATATCCCGACTCAATGTTTTATTTGCTTTCATTAATGATTTATATTTTGTTTTGTATTGAGCATGTCTTGTGAAATTGATCTTTATTTAGATCTAGTTCCAACATGAGAGAGATAGAGAAAGATTTGGTATGGACAATGTACCATAACATTTGATGGACGGTATATTTGATTGGTTCACTTGTGCATGTTAGAATATAAGTCATGTTTTAAAAAAAATACTTAAGTCAGTGCATTTTAAAACCTTTTAATTAAGTTAGAAAATTAATTTTGAGAGAAAAAATTCTTTTAATAAAGGAAGAGATACTTGTATTTAAAAATAATAGTACAACTTCTGCTCTATTGGTTGTTTTGCTTCCCTTTCGTAGGCGCAAAACTTTCACTATATGCAGTGTCATTAATGGATGCAGTGTGCTATGAATTACTTTGGATCTATTCTTTCTGCATAGTAAAAAAAATAAAAAAAGTACAACTATTAAACATATAATACATGTTTCTTCATATGGTTTTTGTCACTATCTTTTATCTTCATGATATCTTGGATGAACAAAGCAACGTTAGAGTGAGAAGATCCACCTTTTTCTACAGCCTTTTTAGCCATCTCAGCAAGCTCTCTAATCCTTTTTCTTCTTTCTTTACATTCACATGTCTCATCCATTAACACTTCTATTCCTCTTTCAACATCTTCCTTCTTCACCAACACACCACTTTTTTCTTCCTCACCCCATTGCATAGGACTCTTCACCCCAATTTTTACACCAACATTTAATATTTGCACAACTAAACATTCATTAAAAAATTGATCTGCAAAAAGTGGCCATGTAACCATTGGTACACCAGCACATATTGCTTCTATAGTAGAATTCCAACCACAATGTGTTAAGAATCCTCCAATTGCAGGATGTGACAAAATCAATAACTGAGGGGCCCAACCCTTAATTACTAGGCCTCTACCATTGATTCTTCCCTCAAATCCACTCTCCTCAATCCATTTTTTCAACTCTTCTAACTGATTTCCCTCTCTAATAACCCAAATAAAAGGTCTTTTTGTTGCTTCTAATGCTAACCCTAGCTCTATCAACTGTAGTGATGTTAAATTACATAAACTTCCAAGGCATGCATATATAACACTCTCATCCTTATGAGAATTTAGCCACTTCAAGTGCTTCCATTCATCAACTAAAACTTTGTTACTATTACCTCTTTGAACCTTATCCAAGTCATCAATGTTACTAAATGATACAGGTCCAATGCACCAAAGTTTGTCATTTCTTATCTTTTTATAGTCCCTTGCATATGTTGGCTCTAACTCCTCAAAAGAATTTGTGATTATCCCATAACTACCCATGTCAGCTTCAAGCATATCCTCATTAAATTGTTTCAAGGCTTCCATAGCCTTTGTTGACCCTAGTCCTGTTTGTGCTAGGGTCATTTCAATTTTGTCAGGGATACCAGGCAAATCAAAGTATTCAGATTCTTTATTAGCCATGATTTCCATAATATTACTAACATGTAAATTATGCATATTGTAGAGCCAGAAGCAACTTACTGCAGTAAAAGCAATTCTTGGAATATTGAACTTTTTAGCTATGTGGATTGTATATGGCAAAAACATATCAGAGATAATACAGGTTGCTGGTGGTGTTAACTCTTGAAATAACTTTTCAACTTCATGTTGGAGGAGTTTTGATACATTGAAGAAGTTTGAGGCTAGGGCAAGTCCAGGTAGCATGTCAAGATTCTCACACCCTTCTGGTAATCCAAACTCTTTACATGGAAATTCGAGTTTGATTAATTGAATGTGAAGACCAGATTCAACATAACGTGCTACAAATGATGTGAACCTAGATGCATTTTTTGGGGTTGTTACTATTGTAACCATAACATTTTCATGATGTGCCAATAGTTTTGCAGTATCCATCATGGGGATCATGTGGCCTTGTGCCATCATTGGAAACAACACAAAGTGTAGCTTTGGATCTTGGGTTGCCATGCTTCTGTTGTTGGAAGGATTATTAATATGATGTTGTTATTTGTATATAGAGTTTAATGAATGAATTCAGTTAAAGTTGTAACACATATTTATATACCAATGAATGGAGTAGGTTTCAATATATTTTTTAAAGTATAATCAATATTAAAACTACTAAAGAAACATCAATATACAAAGTACTCTCCCTCTATAAGTCGATTTGGGAAAAAATTCGTCTCAAATTAAAAATCGTTTTACAATACCAATGACGCATTAATGCTATTTTTTTCTACTATATTCTTAACTATTTATTACTTTCTCTTCTTTCAATTCTGTAATTTATCTTTTCTATAACATTTATTAAAGACAATTTTGTAAAACAACTCATAATGTATCTTTCCCTTATGAAATTGCAAAAACTACTTATAATTTGGGACGGAGAGAGTAGTATTTTAAAAAAAGGTTAAAATACTTTTAGTTCTTATAAATATTTCAATTTTTTTTTGTTTTTGATCTCCTACAAAATTTATTAGACTTTTAGTGCTAAATTTTTTTCAACCACCACATTTATCCATACTTGTAAATCAACTCATGTGTATCATTCGAAATTTTGAATTTATGTTTTGCAATTATGTTTATAATATTACAAGACGCTCTCCAAACAAAAATTAGAAGTATTAAATGAAAACATGATTTAAATATAAATTTTTAGGTTTTTGTCGCTTAAAATTTTGAAATTAAAAAGAAATTACATAATAGATATTTTAAAAAATAATTAAATAACATATATTTCTTCATTATTTAATTCTTGACCAACATTTGGAGAACTCATTAAACATTTTCATGAGATGTTCACAAATCTACTAGCAAGACACATGCTCAACCTGTTCGATCATTATCATATCATATATCATATTAATAGAAAGCCAACAACCTGTTGTACGAATTTGTTAAAAATAAAATAAAGATATTGAACAAACAGGAAAAAGCATATCATATATCATATTAATTGAAAGCCAACAACCTATTGTACGAATTTGTTAAAAATAAAATAAAGATATTGAACAAACAGGAAAAAGCATACGAACAAAATAAAAAGTATATTAACAGTAATAGTATAAAAGAAGATTGACGTGCTTGTTCCTTTTTTTTTTTTTTAAAAAAAAAAAAAGAAGATTGGCGTGCTTGTTAGAGAAAATAAAAGTATGGAATACACAAAAATATCATACATAACATTGTTGTAAAATGGGTTCTTAAAAAAAAAGCATTTTTTTTTCACGTTAAAGACAATTTTACTCCTGACAATAAATAAACTGCAGAAATACAAAGTGGAGTTTCATCAATCCATATATAATTTTGATTATGAAGAACATAAATATTTAGCTAAATAATTAACAGTTTGGTTGATCTCACTCCTAATATGTAGGGGTGTTCAAAACTGAACCAATCCAATAGAAAAACCGCAAACCGAACCAATCTAAATCGAAACCGTAAAAAGCCGCATTTGGTTTGAATGTATTCAGATCACTTTTTAACTCAACCGCATGGTTTGGTTTGGTTTGCAGTTTTCATTTTACAAACCGAACCAAACCAAACCAAACTGCAACATAAGAAAAACTTTAATTAAATCTATGTCACCTAGACCAATACTCATATAAACTCAATGAAAACTTTTATAAAATGACATATTTTTTCTCTTGCTAAGTTTCTTCTTTGCTTTTATTTCAAAAATGTATTTATGTGCTACTTGAACTTTTAGAGAATAATAAAATCTTAATCTTTTATATTTCTTAATTACATGCTAGAATTACTTTGTGTCCACGTTTTTAATTTGGTTTATGTTGTTTGGTGATAATGAAATTGTAATGTGAAATGAAATTAAAAACATTGTTGAAAATATGTTGGGTTTTACCTTTTTAACTCGATTTTAATGTTAAAACAAAAATTTCTATTGTCTTGAAAAAACTGCACCAACCGATCCAAACCAAACCGCATTTGTTTGTTTTGGTTTGGTTCAGATTTTATTTTAAAAGTCAACCGAACCAAACCAAACCACATGTTTTTTTATCTTGCGGTTCGGATGACTTTTAGCCTCAAAACCGAACCAAACCGCACCGCGAACACCCACAAAATAAATTAAGACATTAAAATTAATAAAGTTCCAATAATAGAGCCAACATAGGTGGGTGATTGTTGATGAGTATTCAATGGCAAGTCATGAAGATCACATTAGAAACATCTGATTCCACGATAAGATTCAGAAAACACATCCCTTTTACAAATTCCAAACGTTCCGCATAGGTAAAACTTCTACAAAATCTAAAATCTTTAAAATAGACATGCGATCAACTAGCAGCAACGACAACGTCTTCATAATATCTCGCCACAACACCATTACCTCACTCAACTTCCGCTCTATCATATGTTGCATCAACATCAAGCTTATGGATAACACTAAAAAAAGAAACCTTGTTCGTGCCATTTTATGCAATTGGGGAAAAAATTACCTATTTATATAACTACTTTTTAATTTGAAAATATTTTGATAAAGGGCAAAAAAATAATTTAATTCATTTAACATAATACGCCTTAATACATCATCACAGTTTTACAAAATTCGTCTTATAACTTAATATCAGACAACATTTTCATCAATTTTTTGTGGTGTTTTGAGTGGTTGTTGTTGCTGGAGACGGAGATGAGAAAGATGAATATATAAATTTAATGGTAGAAATCATAGAAGACGTGAGACCAGCTTGGTTACAAAAGTAATGGGCTGCCTCTATCCAATTTCAATTAGAGGAGCAAAAACTCCATGCAAAAAGGTTAACATGTTGGAAATATAGAAACAAATTCAAGTGGAAGATATTTATTAAGAAACCCAAATAAAATAAAATAAAATAAATCATATTTTAGATCTTATTTTGTATTTTGGATAGAGGATGATTTAAGTTTTAAGATTTAATTTTGGAAGCTCGTTTAGTTGTGAATATGGTGAAGATCTCGATTTTTTTTATAGAGTTAATAATGTTTTACCCTCTGTAATATATGTCATTTCTAATTTTTATTTTTTAGATTCCGTTCTTATAATTTAAAGAATTTTTGGTTTTGGACCTTCATGACTTTTAATCAATAATTGTTGGAACTTTGAAGTAGTAACTTTGACTTGGAACTTGTGTTTTTTATATTAAATATGTAACTTTTAATCAATAATTGTTGGTTTTCAATGAAAAGATACTACTTTTAGTTACCTTAACATGTG
>Ga0315915_1007295_pt1 | contig 13253 bp, 5 predicted proteins | sample MpolbnodulesMG_FD_207738 | JGI IMG/M metagenome (GOLD analysis project Ga0315915, IMG submission 207738) | Medicago polymorpha root nodule microbial communities from Los Angeles, California, United States - branched nodules | ecosystem: Host-associated > Plants > Roots > Nodule | place: USA... | reverse complement strand
TATATTGATGATTTGTGTGCTTGGTATGTGATAATGTGTATGATTGAAATTAACGACTTCAAGAGTGATATTTAATATATGAAGAATGAGGTTGATATGTATTATTTGTATGATCATGTTAATCGGTGCACCCAGAGCACTAGTTAAGGAAACCAGAAAGTTTTAAATTAAAAGTAATACTTTTAGATATTTAAAGAGTTGACTGCACAAGTTTCAATGTCATATTGCTATATTTGTTTCATTAACCAATGTTACGGGGGCACCGATTAACATTACCCTTATTTGTAATATATATTGGTGGTTTGTGCATGTTCTATGTGATTTAAATGCATGACTCATGTCCTCGTGAGCTTAGTTCAATTGGTTGAGACAATGCTTAAAATATGCAAGGTCCGGGGTTCAAACCCAAATCACTACAAAAAAAAATAAAAATGCATGACTACAAATGTCATGTTTAATTCATAAAGATGAAAAGAAAAAAAAAAGAATTGAGTCTAATTTTTCTTATATTCATAATTAAATTTTTATTTAAAATTAATTATGTATGAAGTATTTTTTTTATCATTTTTAATTAATAAATCATGCATTCTCCATGGTTCGATAAGTTTATAAAATATTTCCTTTTGTTAATTGATTCAAGCAAATTGTGAATCAATTTAGAATATAACATATTAAATATTCTAATGACTAGTTTCTTAGTAGGATTTTAGTTGCTTATAGTTTAGATCATTTTATATCAACAGAAAACAATCAGTTGTTTCTGTGGACTATGACATGGTTAATTTTGGGGGAAATAGTTGGTATTGTTGTTTGTTTTAATATTTCCTACACAATAGATGTCTTTCTTTATTCAGAATGATTGTACATCTATACATACTAATATTATTGTAGATTGATGGATTTTTTTTTTTTTTTTAAAATGCAACCTAAACTTTTTAATTTCACTTTGGCACTCCAAAGTATTTTTGTTCAAGCTTTTACCACCAACTATGAGGGGCATTGTTATTTTAGTTAGTTCAGGCTACTAAAATCTTAGGATCGGCCATAGGGTGATGTATACATGAATTTAATTTATGTATATACCCTTATAACATAAAAAAAATAGAACACTTATGGTTGGGGAAAAATGGAACGTGAGAAATGGTTAGTGAAAAATGTTTTAATCGAATTCAAATGCAAGATTGAGAGTAAGGTAGAGAAGAGAAAAACGAAAGGGAGAAAAGGGAAGAGAATGCATAGAGATGTGAAAGGATAATATTTGAAATGAAAAGAAATCAAGGATATTTTTATCAATTTGAGGTGTAACCAAGAATAATTGTGGTCTAACTAAAAAGAATCATCAAATTATCGTCTGGTTTTCACTTAGGGTGTACTGGTTTTAAAGTTTAAAATCACAATCTTAGGAATATTATTCCTTTGAATATTATTACCAGAAGCTTTATTCATGTTATTGTCAATATGTTTGGTAAATAATTTAGTTTTTCAAAAATGTTTTTATATGATTTAATTTAAAAATTTAAAAATAAAAACAAATGTGTTAAAATAACGTGGTTGTGGAAAGTTATGGTTAGTTATCTCTTATATCTATGGGAATGCAAGATATCCACCGTTTGTCGTGGAAATAAAATATGAAAAAAGCAGGTGTAAATTTTATCTCGAACATAATTCATTTAAATATTAAACAAACATGGAAAATGTAAGATTCTCAAGATCACATTTTTGAGAATAAATTTACAATCTATGAACAAAAACCTTTTAAAAATAAATAAATTTCACTAAGTAAAAACTAAAAGTAAGCCCGTATTATTATACCAAAAGACAGACGAAAGTAATAGAATATGAGTTCCTTCGGAAGTTATCTACGAAAGATGTTAAGACTAAAACAAATATTCTTTAGAAGTTATCTACCAAATAGTTTTTAACATTTTTTGAGGTACTTGGGAGACATTGGAAGCACCAGAAAAGCGATGCTCGTGGAATATTGTAACGAGTTATTTTCATATAGTTTCATGTCAACCTCTGTACAAATACCAACAATCGTTTTGTATAAATTTCAATCGAATTGATATTTTTTTTTAAGGACTCGAATTGATATTTGGTTCTTTGACTAAAATGTGTGATAGAGGCAATCATACGCACTATTGAAAATAATTATTGAAAAATCTCAAACAAGAAGTCTTATACTCCAAATATGAATGCGTGTCCGCATCAGATACTGATACTTCACGAATACTCACGAATAGATATTCAAGAAATATTTTGATTAATTTTTAAACTTTTATAAAATATTATGTCAGATACTTGTTGGATACATTATAGATACACATAAATATGTATCCTAGAAAAGAAAAGGTAAAAAAAGGTGAGACAAGATTGTGAAAATTTATAGGAGATATAGATGATTCAACTCAATGTGTGAATAAATAGAGTTATCTATTGATGAACCAAATTTAAAATGTACTCCATTTGTCTTTAATTATAAGACTATTTTTTTTATAAAAAAAAACATTAAGACTCTCTACGTATTTTTATATGTATTTATCATTCTTTTTTCAATTATATCACTTAGCCCCGTTCATCTTCGACGCAAGTTTGTCTTGGAATATGCAAAATTAACATTGAATACATTAATTCATTAAGAGTAAGGTAATTTAGTAGTAATAGTTATACGTATACAAGACAAATTTATTACTACGGAAGAAGTATGTCTTTCTTGATGATGTTAGTGAGTGACGAGACTCAATAAGTTAAACAAAATTTGTTCCCTAAAAAAAAGTTAAACAAAATTTGTTGAGTACTTTCAATTACGCTTTTATTGATATCCTTAAGTAGGTATGAAAATAGATTATTATAATTTACACAGCTCAACAGTGTGTTTTATTTTATTGTAAATTGTGATATTTTATAATCATAATCCCCTCTCCTTCAAAAAAAATAATAACACTCTCAGCTATCACCTATCAAATTTTATCATAAACTTTAAATAAACTATAATATACACGAAAAATATGATACTAACAAATGATTTAAAATACACAACTTGTATGAATCTTGATAAATCTACCAAAAATTTAGAAGTACCGTTTATATGAAATTTACAAGGGGATATGATACCGGAGAACTTTATCAATGTAGAACTTTCAAATGCCAAGACAAATACAAGAATTTTAAATCTTAAAAGACTTTGTCTTCAGAAACTGAAAATTAAATCTTGCAAAGTTTTGGACAAATCCATTAAGCTTCCCTCTATTGCAACCGCAAATAGAATTCATAATGCATCCTAATGGCAAGTGTGTCTCTCAAAAAAGTCATGGACGACTTCTCCAATGTTTTACTTTTGCTTTTTTTTTTTGCTTTTTTTATTTTTTTTATTTTCCAGCACATAATTTACTTCGGCTTCCTCCGCATACCCATCCGCGATTTAGCATATCTAAAATTCTTGTTAAGCAAATATCATACAACGTGAAGTAAAGAAATGCAACCCTGGAAAAACAAATAAATGAAATAAAATAAAACCCAACAAAAAAAGACGCTATGATAGTAGCCAAAGGATACTCTAAACGCACTCCCTCGCCGGCTGGTGAGGAATAAAGAATGGTGCCTTGCAGACTGTTTAAGGCGACAGTTGCGCTAGGAATATCCTGCATGCATGGTTAGCAATCAAACTGAGTGAAATATCAAAATCTTATTATGCAAATCAATTGTGGCAATCAATAGAGCACCACATGATCAGTATTGTTAAAGGGCAACCATGGCGGAATGGAGTGGCAGATTTTTGGACAACCGATGAAGGAAATTTGTGAAGGAATGCCCACAATGGTGTGTTTATATGGCAGATTTTTGGCCTTTCAGCATATTTCGCCATCGACAACATTGCACGTAATTTAATATGCATTTTTTTAACATAAACCAAGTTTTTAACATAATTCAGTTTTATTTATTTTTTAAGATAAAGTTTTTATGTTAGAAGTTATTGTCATTGCATGCAGATAGAGAGAATACCCGGGGAATCTATTTAAAGTTGAAAGTTGAAACATGAAGTAACATGCAGTGAAATAAACTACTCCTATCTACATAATTATTAAATGCGTAACACGAAATTAAAAGGCAAAGAAAGAAAAACCTTGAAATCAACAAATGAAACAGGAGCTCCATATGTGCTCTGCATCTTGAGTTTCAGAAATCCAGGGAACCTAATAGAAGATGCAAATATAAGCAAATACAACTTCAGCTTATACAGATTTTACAAACAATAAAGTACTTCACATGGTTCTTGTACACTGACCTGGAAAATACTTGGATTAGCTCTTGTTCATTACAAGACGGTCCCAAATTAGCTACAAATAAAGTCGCGCATGGGGTGGTATTTGTTGGAATGTAAGGATTGGAACACTTTTTCTGTCAAAAAGAAATTAGAAATGCAACTTTTAAAATGATATACAGTCTCAAATTTGTACGACATGAGGAATAAAAGACATGATTATACATGGTGATTCAAACATTAGAAACATACTGACATAAGCACACCGCATAATAATGATTAAACCTACATTTTATTTTATTAATGGCAAATGATTAGTATAACTAGAAGAGAATATTACAATCAGGCGTCCTTAGAGAAGTGCATGGTATCATGTCAATCATAATAATACTAAAAAACCTGATAAATTAACTAAAGAACATGTCTCTGAGGTGTAGTCCAGTTATATGGGCTGGGATGCTGAAGGAGTATCATGAAAGAGGTCGTTCGATAATTGCTAATTTGCTATAACAAATTCTCCCTCCCCCTAACAAATTAACCACTAACATTTGCTTTAATAAATTAACTAAATAGAAAGCAAAATTGCAAAAATGAACTTAAGGAAATGACCAAACGTGATGGTAGAATGCAGATTTTCCACACGTGATGGAAAATTTGATATATATGTAGATTAGACAGTTTAACCACGCAGGCTTTAATACTGTATGAAGAAAGAGAAAAAAAGAGCAAATGAGCTTCTGAAAAGTTTGTATAGCCCCATAGTAAAGATGGTAGAATTTTATCTTAGGTGATTTGGGTAGGTATTGAGAAGACCTATAGAAGCATCGATAAGCTAAAAAGATTGAATGGGTGAAAGTTTAATGGCTAAAAACAGAGGAAGAACAAAAAAATGGATCAAATCATTGGGAGAGGATCTAGACATAAGTGGTTTATCTTTAAACCTCATAAAGAACAAATTGTATGATATCATTTGGTCCATGTAGCTAGAACCCGTCTAGTCGGAAAAGACTTTATGGTGGTCTTGTTGTATTAAAAGTTGTATGAAATAGCTTGAAGTCTACGACCAAGAGCTTAGCTCAAGTGGCACAAACTACCAATCCCTCTTGGAGGATCAATGAATCCCCGAAGAGAAACAACGCCCCATATACCAGCTTACTATCTTCCTCCCCACATCAGAACCTAGTCATCACACCAGGACATAGATATCATCACATTATGTACCACACCGATGACCATTTAAATGTTAGGAGCAAAGTAATCAAAATGGAAATCTAACCACGGATTGGAGGGGAGATAAAATATGATTGGAAGATTCAATCCGAAATAAAAAGATAAATATTAGAGTATAACTAACTAGTAGGTCTAAAGAGCAACTTAGTGTTACAAAGATCCTAGCATGGTGGGGTTAAGGAAAGGGTCAGACTGCATGACTCTACCGTAAGCAGCCTTTCACAAGACCTACATGGTGGGTTTTACAATCCTCTGAACAGTTGGGATCACAAAGGATAGAGAAATTGTAAAATTGTTCAATCCTTTGAGCAAACATGCAATCTTGACAACACTAAATAGCCGTCAAGAAGAGTCAGACCGGTGAGATCATTGTGCAAATACTTTTTACAACAGAATACTACTATTATTTGTCTAATAGTGGAAAATAGAGCAAAATGGAATATGACTGTAAATAGTTGTACGAGGGAAGAAACTGCTATGTTCTCCAAATCATTACCTTCTATTAAAGCGGATATAAATAGAGAATGAAAAAGGAAGGTGGTTTTCCATTCCTCATAAAGTTACAAAAACAAAGAGAAATGCCACTGATTTTTAGAAAAACTTCTCTCCAACACAAACAAAAAAGACAGGCAAAAACAAGCTTTTGAATTCCTCAACAGACACAAAAAGTGGAGGAGACAAGTTTAATTCAACAGCACTGTGTTTTTTTAGCACATAAAGATATAACCATTTGAACCCTATAATATTTGAAAAATAAATTTAAGGTGACGCGAAAGTTAAATACATTGAGTTTTTTATATCACTAACCAGATTTAGAAATAGACTGTCATGCATAGCATTCCCGTCAGCAATTCCATGACTATAACCAAAAAAGAAAACAAAAATTAGACAATATAGCATGAAATATAAAGGAAACAGCTACCCTAAAAATTTAATTGATAATTCAAACATATTGGTTATTTTCTTCTAGTGGAGGAAGGGTTCGACAATTGAATCTCGAAATAACGTTGGAAATTGAAAAATGTGCTTTATCTGATCTAGAAGCAATCAATTCCATATAACAAGCTGTGATTAAGTAGTGCAGATGACCTTTGTGCAGGTGGATAACCAATCATGTTTGTGTTGAAAGCAGGATTACCCATTCCAGGCATGTGAATGCTGCTAACACCTGCTAGTGCCGAAGAGTGCAAAACATGTGTAATGTGAGCTCATATATAAAGTGTCATTTGTGTGATCAATACTTAACTGGTCTCCAAGAATGATATTAGACATTGAGCTAAGCGAAATAATAGAATAGTAAAGGGAAAAATCCATACAAGTCGCATGCATGGAGAACATCTATGCATTTATCTAGAATCAGCTTACCAGAATCAGGAGTTGGCCATGAGGGTGCTGATCCACGAGCTTTCTTATCCGAGCTAGCTCTCTCATCATCTGCTTGTCAATGAAAATGGCAATCAATCACACCAAATCTATCTGGAGGCTCTAGAAATAAAATGAGATAAAATAACTTTTTGAAGATTACAGCAAAAAATAATCATTTCAAAATCAACCTACTACGTTCCCAATTGGATTATGCTCAGGAGATTTTAGTGAAAACTAAAGTGTTTAAATAGAACGAGAGAAATTTGTTTTTGTTCCACACCTCAATTTGGTGAGAAGTAAGAAAGGTAGTTTTGAGTTGAGTTGTAAAATTAAAAGACAAACCACTTGACTTGAAACTCAATTGAAACTAAAACAACTTCAAAAGCAATTTCATTCTAATTCACCTTTATCAAACATTCATTCAAACTCACTTAATTTTGAGAGAATTGAAACTTTCTAACATTCACCCAAACCCACAAAACCTATCAATTTTTACACATCAAAAGTAGTTCTAGTCTGAATGGCAAAATAAAGAAATTAAAAATCACACCTATCCTTGCACGTTTAGCTCTAGAGTTGGATTTGGCCAGATCAATATAAAGAGTGGAGCCCTTTTCAAGATCAAAGATCATCCCCTACAAACCACATAAAACAAAAAATTATGTTCATATAGCAAAATTGGATGACCAATATATTTACGAGTAAACAATAACTTTGGTCCTTAAATGTGTGAGACAGTATCATCAAAGTCTTTCAATGTGTCAAAACTTCAAAAACATTCTCGGGCGTGTCATCATCTAATAACTAGTAATTCTACAGACCAAACTAACAAACAAAAGACTACCAAATAACTAGTATTCTACAGACCAAACTAACAAACAAAAGACTACCAAACTAAGTAGTAACAGACAACCGACTAGCAAAAGACACATTTGAGCATATTTTTGTAAATATAGTTTTCTCTTTTAACACAGTGGAGAAAGATGAGGAAAGTGAGAGGAATCTCATTCTCCCTCAAATGTGATATACCTGATTAAAAAAACTCAATGGATCAAACACAACCATTTATTCTCTGTATTGTTGAAACACGACCCCTATATTTTTTGTAACACGGTGACACCACCTTACATATTCATGGACCATATAGCTTTTTAATCATAAATTCATTGATGTGACATAAAATAACGAGCACATAGCAAATAGTCATTTTGGTCCTTGAATATGTGAAGCGTTGTCACTATAGTCTTGGGGAATAATCTATTGAGATTACAAAATCATCCCTAAGTGTGTCTTTTGTAAGTAAGTTTATGAACAAATTGTCTAGCAAAAGATATAATCAAAGGCCAAATTAACTAATGAAAGTAATATTTGAGAACCAAATTGAATAACGAAAGACACATTCAAGTGATTAGAATTTTTGGGTAGGGCCTCACTCAACCTTACAAAATCGGCGTGTAAGGTGAGGACGACCCTCACTTATAAGCACATTGTCAATTATATCTCATCCAATGTGGAACTTTTAAGTTTTAAAACATACCCCTGATGCCCAAGAAGGGACATTTGGAGTATGAGCCGTGACCTGATAGCAAGTGGCCCAACGTAACTCATATTGCATCCAATGTGGACTCATTAACATAAATAATTTTGATTTTTGATACATTCAGCTAGTTTCGACAGCGCCTCGCACAATGAAAGAACCAAAATAATTGTTAACTCTAAAAAATAAAAAATAAACATAATATCCTCACATTAAGGGCATGTAATGCCATGATAGCAGATTGCTGATTCGAGAAAACAGCAAAAGCAAAAGCCTGTCACAAAACACACAAAAATTCAGAAACAAAGCAAAGCAATAATCCACAACATCATTATTTTACACGATCAAAATTATACCTGCGACGAATTATTGGGACTCCGAAGATGTGAAGACTCATAACCAGGAAATTCACGAAACAGATTATAGATTTCACGAGGCTTAACATCTTCAGGAAGACCAGCGATGAAGAGAGTGCGAACATCATTGGTTGAAGCAAGCGGAGAAGGAATGTAAGAATCATACACATGTGGTTGTTGTTGTTGTTGTGGAATGTACTGAGGATGAAGATGATGCGGCGGCGGTAGTGGAGCACCGGGTGGCGGTGGAATCACCGGAATGGGTTGATACTGCGGCGGTGGCGGTGGTTGTTGCGGTGGGTAGTATTGATAAGTTAGAAGATTCGGCGGTTGGGTTTGGGAGTAGTACGCTGCCATGTCATCCATTGAAGCTTGATTTTGCAGTTCACTGACAAGCCCTAGAATTTTAATTTTCAGTTTTCGATTTTGATTCTTTTGTTTTTGTCAAAAAATTGAATTGTTTTGTTCGTTATTTTAATAAGATAGTGATTTTTTTTTGTGTGGATTGTAGTGGGCTGATCAATATACTTACGAAGAGTTTGCTTTTCACACCTACTGAGTTTGTTGTTTCACCTCTTAAGATGTGGGAAATCAAATGGAATAGTTGATGTATATTACTATAATACTTTGCACACTATGATTTTTTGTTTTCCAAATATCTTTGTGATTTCTTTGATAATATTTATGCAACTGAAATCTTTTGATTTTTCCACAAGTTTTGTGAAGTAATTGGTGACACAACCCCACATTTTTTTTTTCAAAAGATGTATAAGAAGTTGTTCATAACTCGTTTTATGAATGAATATATATTGTCTTATAAATATATCTATCCTGTAATTGAAATTTTAAATATAAAACATTATTTTGGTATTTCCTCCGTCTCGGATTAAACGAGCCATTTGTTCATTTCACATATATTAAGAAAAATGTATAAATGAATGAGAGCGAAAAAAAATGGTTTTAAGTGTTTTTGTTAAGTATTTGTGCATTCTCCACTATCATAAATGTAAAGTGAAATATATTGAATTAGGAGTGATGAAAATAGTATTAATTAAAGTTGTAATCTGAAAAAAGTAATTAATATTGTATTGAAAAGTGAAATGAGTCGGTTATTTTAGAAAATATGCACAACAAATAATATTTATAGAATAAATCAAATTTGAATGATAACTCATTTTAAAGAAATTCACTAATTTCAATATGAAGAACATTTGATGTGTGTGTCTGTATATATGGGGATGCTAATTTACACCAACATAAAAATACTAAGGTGTAAATTATGAAGTTACACCCACCTAAAATCATTAAAGTGTAAGTTAGCAATTATACCCACTTGATTATTTACACTCATTTTTATAAGTGTTATCAAACAGTTTACACACATCTCATTAATTTACATCCACTCTCTTCATTCCAAGTAGTTTCCATAAAAATTTGTCCCACCCTATACTGAAAAAACATGTAATTATACTAATTCCTTATGTTTTTAATGAATTACTGATTTTCACTTGTGACTTTTTAATTCAAACTCGAATAACAAAATGTTATTATTTTATGAACAACATGTTAATTATTTTTGTTTTTTTCCTCCATTTTTTTCAAAGAACAGTATGTTAATTTTGACCAACATGTTAAATTTTTTATTTGTGCTTATTAATTGTTTGAAAGAAAAAACATTGTGTTCATTAATCTCAAAATTGACAACAGATGTTCAGCCGAGAAACTAGGAAACAAGACATGTCATTCAATTAGTTACAAAACTACCATTCCATTTAAAATTAAGTTTAATAATGACAAATGAGTTTTATAGGAAAAAACAAGTAGGTATAACTTGTTAATTTATACCTTAGAAGTTTTAAGTGGGTGTTATATTATAAACCCTTTTCGATTGTATTTTATGATTCGTGCATCAACATTGTTGAAGTCAATCATCTGAAAAAACATTATTTATTTAGCAATATGACAATATCTTGATCATACACAAAAATATTTTATTTCTAATGTTATTAGTGACATGAATCTTCATCTTGACTATCCAAATAAAGCATGATTTTGTTAAGTGGGTTAATTTTAATAAAATTAGAGAACTAGAAGGACTCTTTAAGAAATTAAAATTTGTTTTATGTAATATATTTTATTGTGCTCTTAGCACAATTTCTTTAGAGGGCATAAGAACACAATTTTTTTAGAGGGCTCTTGCGTCATGCGTTAGCCTTTGTTTGGTTGAAGAGAAATAGGTGAGCGAGAAGTTGAGAAGAGAGAAATACAAGAGAGATGTCTATTTCTCTTGTTTGGACAAGAGAGAAGTTGGGAAGAGAGACACAAAATAATTAGTGGAATCCACCACTTTTTTCAATCTCCACTACCCAGTAGGGGTGGACAACGGTCGGATTCGGTCGGAAATCGGCCTGAAAACCCCAAGTCGAAGGACAACCATGGATGACAGAACGAAATCCACTTTCGTCCATTAGAGCACGGTTACGACGGTTTTTGGGTTGGGCGAAACACGGTTTCAGCGGGTGGGTTGATACGGTTAACCATAAACTCAATTTTAAGCAAGCCAAATTTCAAAGTTGTGGACGGAAAATTTCAAAAATTCACAACAGCCATACGCCAACATCTGAAGAAGAAGAAGAAGAATGCAGTTCACCATAACAACCATGTCACAACAGCCATAACCATAAAAAAAATGAAGAAGCTTGTGTTCTTCTTTACTAAATCAAATCTGAAAGCTTATATAAATCTAAAAACCTTGAATAGATTATGACTGTGCTGCACTTTGTGTTTGGAGAAAAAGCGGAATTGTGGGAGAGGGAAAAGAGAAGTGAAAGAGTCTGGAAAAGTGGAAGTGTGAAAGCATTATGATGAATTTTGAGCAATTAAAATTGTGAATAGAAAAGTAAGAGAAGAATTATGAAGAAGAAGAAAACGAGGAAGGTGTTTGAAAGAGAGAGTAGTTTGAAAGTAGAAGTGTGAAAGGGATTGGAAGAGAGTTGTTGGGAAAGTGGTACTGTGAAAAGAAAAAGTAATAGTAAGAAAAAGGAGTTTTGGCATGTGAAGTGTTTGAGTTGTGGGTCTCAAGACTTAATAATCTGACAATTTTTATTAGATGGGACCCTGCATATAGAAGAAATAATGGTTCATCTATTCTAGACATTATTAATCGGTCGGATATGGGTTGCAGTGGGTGTATATTACCCAACCGCAACCGTCCGTAATCACACATTCATGCCCGTCTTTACCAATCCGAATAACCCGAGTGACCCGCTTGCGTGCGGGTTATTCGAAACGGGCGGTTTGGGCGGTTTTATGAAATGTTGTCCAGCCCTACAGTACCCAACGAAGAAAGTGAGAAGAAATGGTATTTTTCATTCAATTTTCACTAATGCCCCCTTCTCTTTTTCCATTTATCACATTTGTACCATTTCCATGATTTTTATATTAATTATTCTAAGTTTCATAAGAAATCAAATTCAAAATAAAAAAATATATTGAGTTTTTCATTTAAGGGTATTTTTGTTATTATAAAAAACAAACACACTTCTCTCCTATTTCTCTTATCTTTCTCTTAAACTAAACCATACATCAAATCTACTCTATTTCTTTCTTTTCACACTCTCTCTTGCTTATTCCTCTCTTTACAACTTTGCAATATGGTAAAAAAAAAATCCAATATGCATTGCCTCCTTAGGCAACACTTCCAATTAGTTTCGATTATAATAAAAGCAACACTTCCGATTAGATTCGATTATAATAAAAGATCAACTAACCCGACTTGTAAATAAAATTGCACTTAATATTTATATTGTTTGTTACATGATGTTAAACCTACAAATATAATAATATACAAAGAATATTTTTCCAATGCATAAACAATAAAATCCATATAGGATTTAAGAATAGGTTGACAAATCCAATGACACTACATTTATTAAAAAAAAAATCCAAAGACACTACACAGAAAAATGAAATCTCATGGACGTTAGATTCAAAATAATAGGTGGCTTGTTAAAGAAATAAATAATAATAGGTGGTTTGATTTATTTTCCTATTGGGTGGAAAAAAAGTTGTGACACATTTTAAAATAAATGTTCATTTTTTGGTTATGATAATAGTCTTGTTTCAGCTATAAACGTCAACCTGGTGGTAGAAGAGGAAAGTTTCAAATGCAGATGTATACATTCAAGATAGATAGTATATGAAAATATTGGAAACATATTGCATAGAAGAAAAGTTGTGAGAAACTTATATATTTAAAGAGTTAGCTATCGACAACCGAACACAAACTAGAAATCGTATGATTTTTTCGACAAATTTTAATTAAATTCATTTAACGAAAGTTTGTATATTTTGTAGTTTAATTTAACAATAATTAATATTTTAGGAATTTTCCGTATTACATGAAAACTTTAAATTATTAGTATAAATATAAATTGAATTTGATCATAAAATCGAGTTAAATTTACCCTTGTTATCTTTTAAAAAAAATATAAATATTATGTTA
>Ga0315915_1007288_pt1 | contig 13271 bp, 4 predicted proteins | sample MpolbnodulesMG_FD_207738 | JGI IMG/M metagenome (GOLD analysis project Ga0315915, IMG submission 207738) | Medicago polymorpha root nodule microbial communities from Los Angeles, California, United States - branched nodules | ecosystem: Host-associated > Plants > Roots > Nodule | place: USA... | reverse complement strand
GCGACTGTTGTGAAGGGTCGCAAGGCTATTTAATTTGGATTAAACCACCTATTTTGTGACGGTTAGGAACTGTTGTTGTACCATTTGCGGCAGTTGGAGCGACTGTTCTATGAAGGGTCGCAAATGATTGTTGCGACCTCAACATTAACGGCTGTTGGGGAACAGTTGCAAATGTACATTTGCGACCCTTCTAACAGTCGCAATCAGCAATTTTAAAAGTCGCAAAACACGTTTTTTCTTGTAGTGAATATTAGTCTCACCCTTACCTTAGATTGGTGATTGCAAGACTCTACAGGTTCTCTCTTCTCTTGGTTCTCCTCTTCTCCTCTTTCTCCCAAAGACTTCTGTAAAACCTAATTTGTCTGGCTCTTATTTTTCTTTATATACTCAACAGATTTTCTAATTAACTCCACCTATTTCTAATTAATTCCAAACCAGCCCCTCCAAGTCTATTTATTCTAATTTTCCAACATATTCTACTAAATAATAATATAAAGCCACTTAATAAAATATTAATACACAACCACACATCACTTATCAACGTAAATCAACATAATTCCACATAATTCAACATAAATCAACATAAAAGACTCCAAACTCAACTAAAATAAATAAAGAAATAAATAGGGTGTTACAACGTGGCATAAGTTTGATGGACATAAATTGGAGATGAAATTAGGTTTTTTTTTTTCAATTTCCATTCTGAATCGTTACCTTGTTTCCTCTTCTCCTTCTCCATCGTTATCTTCTTCTCTTCCATCGATCTGCAACTTTTCTCCTTCTCTTGCTTCGTTTTCTTTCAATTCCACTATGTCTAATGCAAGCCAAAGCTCCAGAACCCATAACAAAAATAGGGTTCAACAAAGGTAAAACTCCATAACTTTTGGTTTTGTGTTGAGTAGAAGATCTGATAAAGAATGTGGTTGTAAGGATATTGAGGTTTTGAAAACTGTTACTGATGTAATGAATTCAAACTATGGGAAACAATTTTGGGGTTGTAGAAACTATATCTTCTTCTGAGTCATTGAAGTCAATATCCAAAGCACTATCTTCTTCTGACTCAATATCATCTCTCTCACCAACCAACTCCTCATCATCAATTCTCTCACCAATACCATCTTTTTCAATATTTATTCCTGAACTAGGCCCACCAAATTCCTTTGCTTTGTCCCAACTAGATTCCTTTTCCTTTTCCCTAGAAGTACAAACCCCACTACTGTCAATATTGGACTGTCCAATATTGGGCTCTTCAATGTTGGGCTCTTTGTCCATATCAAGCCCATTATCCACAACACCATCACCATCACAGTCTTTATCAATGCCAAACCCAAATCGATGTCTATTTTTACAATTAATAACCACTTCATTAGGCCCTAATTTAAAATACTCTAGTGATGGATATTCTTCAATTATAGGGTCTGATAGTGAATGGACAACATATAAATGGACCTTGTCAAATATAGCAGCAATGTTTTTCATTCTCTTTGTACCTAAGTTATCCCTCAAGTTAACAAGCATATTGTCATCTTTTGGGTCATGATACCAGAGGGAATCTATTCCTATGTAACCCATTTCCTTCAACCCACCTAAGACTTCAAAATATGACCATAAATCAGGATCAAAATACCAACTGTCTTGAAGCCCATCATAATCTAAGTGATGGAATCTACGAAACTGACCCCTGTCATGGAGAACACATTCATATCTACCCTCCATTTCAGAAACACAAAAAACCCTAATATAGCAACATATATCAAAGTTCAATACAGGACAACACGAATCCCAATTTTTTTTTCGTTTTTTCAATAGAAAACAAAAAAAGATTTTTCGATTTTGAATGATGAAGAAGAAGTTCAGTACATAAACACAGAAAACCCTAATCCCAATTTTTTTTTTTCATTTTTCAACAGTAAACAAATGGTTTTTCGATTTTGAATGATGAAGGAAGAAGATTTTCAACAGTAAACATTCAATTTCGATTTTCAATAGAAACCCCAATCCCAATTTATTTTTCATTTTTCAACAGTAAACACAAAAGGTTTTCAATTTTGAATTAAGAAGGAAGAAGGAAGAAGGAAGAAGGAAGAAGATGAAATACCTGAATTTCGCTCACAATATTCTTCTCTTCGTCGTTCATCCTTCTTCTTTCTCTCTATTCGTTCTTTTTCTTCTTTCTCTGTTTGTTCTTTCTTCTCTCTAAAATGAGACATTCTCTCTCTAAAAACTAAAGTCCATCAGACTTATGCCATGTCATCGTCACTTATTTGCCCGTTTTCCACCCAGTCATATGTCACGTAGGATGATTTAACGTTTTTTTCAAAAATTTGACGGTTGGGATTTAATTGGCTAACGGAGAATAACTTAAGGGACCATTTTGTAACGTTAATAACTTATGGGACCAAATCGTAACCTATAAACAACTTAAGGGACCAATTCATTAATTAAGCCTTGTTTCTAATTTAAAAGGATCATGGTTTTGAAAAAGTTTCAATATCATATATATGATCTTTTTGATTTGGTCCTAATATTTTCATATTTTAAATTTATTTGTTACGACCCGATTGACTTTGAAAATAGTTTCAAAAGATATATATATATATATATATATATATATATATGAATTAATTTTATATGACATGTATTATTTCCAAATCTTGATTGACACTAAATTTGTTTAAAATAATAAAAAATAGTTATTATTATTTAATTTATGTTATATGGTTATGACTTTAGTTTATATTAATGTTTGTTCATTTATTTAAATATGACCTGTGTATCATAATTTATTTTATTTAAATAAGATCTCTGTGTCGTGGTTTACTTTAATTATTTTATTTAAGTGTTAAATAATGTAAATGCTCAAGTTGAAGAGAAGACAACACCAAAAGATGATTTCGATGGAGAAACTTTTGAAGCTTGCTCGTGGGTCAAAGAATTGTAATAAAGTAGTTTATTTAATTCTTACACGTTAGAAGGTCATAACCATACTGCCTAGTTTATTATTTTATGTATGTGATGCATGAAATGTGTGTTTAGAATACTTCATGTATATTTTAAATATTTTATATATACTTGCTATCTATGAACATGAATGTTATGTATAATATTAGACGTGTGTATAAAATACACATGTCAGTGAGATCAACTTAATTAAAATCATTTAAATAGAATATTAATTTAAACATTTTCTAAAGGATAACACCTTTCAAGACTAGTCTTGAATGTGTGGGTTCGCTTCCGCGAAGTGCATTTTCTATACTAGTAAGTTGCGGTGAGGTAATTTCATTTACCTGACAGTTATTCTTTGGGTCTAACTTAACTAAATTATTTTAATATGATTAAAATGTATTTAGAAGCAATGTTTGGGAACATCTATATGATAGATTAGAGTAAGGAGTTACTCACCTAAATGATTTGAAAGTTGTATGTGATACAATTGGAAGGAGTTCCTACCTAAATAACTAAGTTTTGGGGGATCAACCCCCGCTGACTCAAAACAAAGTGAAATATGGATTTCAACCCACTAGAAAATCTTCCAATGAGATTTTCCAATTCAAATGTTGAAGGTCATTTGTTTTGAGTAAAATAGTGGGAACATCTTTAATTAAAGACCTAATTAAATATATTTTTAAATCATGATTCATTTATTTTATTTATTTTCTGTATTTAGAATTTCTTTAGCATATGCATTTTTTACATATACGAGAGATCCAAAACAAGTATTGCATAAACAAATTATATCGTACAATAATAATTCGGTATGAGGTTATACCAGAGATTCTTCAAATTATAACAAGACTTGAGCTTATAAATGAGATTTGTCATATAACATACAATCATCCACTAAAATGATACATCTAAATGAGAAATTTTGACAGGCACTCACTTCTCCAAAACTGATAAGCTTTTGGATATAGCAATATTAAAATTCATCCTTCATGTAATTATAAACACACTGTCAACATAGCAGAGTTGATATGCTTCTAAATTTTAGGTCTGACCTTCGGTGGTCATGAAAGTGGTTGTATCTTCAAATTGAGATGCATTCCATCCATTGATTGTCCAAGGAGCAAGAAATATTTTAAATCAGTGAAGATATATAGGAAACTGTGTTGTTTTAAAAAATTTAAGTATTATTAGTTAGGGTAGTTTGGGTTGTAGTATAAGCACAACTAATGAGCCGAGATATAACTAGAAAATATATCTCTAGCAAGATTTCAGTAATAAATCTAGTATTTTCTTGTAGTGTGTTTCTTGTGGTGTGTATATATCTATACTATATACAAAGAAAATAGCATGATTTAGTTCGTTGGGCTAGTTTTTTCTCTTTCCATAATTAAGCTCAACTTTCAATACAAATAATACATATAACAAACAAATAAATAAGATTAAATTCAGTCCACGTGAGCTTAGCTCAGTTGGTAAGGACAATGCATAATATATGCAAGGTACGGGGTTCGAATCATGGACACCACCAAAAAAGATAAGATTAAATTCAAATATTAAAATTAAATTGTAGCAAACATGATATGAGTGTTTATACGTCCAGATTTTTTTATGACAATGCTAAATGACGGATCTAAAGTGGATGAATACGAAATGATAGGGACAAAATCTAAACTTCTTTTTTTAATAGGGACTAGAACCGGATTTGCTCAATATTGCAAGGACCAAAAGAAGTATTTAAACATTTTTCTTTTATAGCCTCAATTCAAAAACATTATTTATTTACAAAAATAATTTAATATTCTTTCTTTGACTCGTAGGTTAATTTAATATTTGTGTTTACTTTTTTTACTAATTTACCTTTATGTTCTGGACCGACAAGAAGGCCAATCATATGACGACACGTGGGCAAAACCCTTCAAGGGAGGGGGGGTGTCCTGAGAAAGCACGCTCGCAGCAGTGTGTGCTACTGCACTAGATTACGCCCCTGCACTCCCTGCATCGTAAACTTGGCCTCCAATAGCTCCATGATAAGGCGTCGTATTTCACAAAAGCTGTTAGCGCCTCTTTCCTTTATATAAGGGTCATTCCGCGTCACCCTCAATGTATAATTTATTTTCTACACATTGTTACACATTCCATTTCATTTCCTACACTGACTTGAGCGTTGGAGTGCTAACATGTCTGTAGGCACCCTTCGTTCCACTATGAAGACCGCATCACCGCCGTGCCGGAGCACCGCATCTTTACCGTTGCTTTCATTCGTCTCTACAAGACAGATCACTTTCCATTATGAATCTTACCTTACTTAATATAAATCCAAGGTGATATTATTATCCAAAACCCTAACCCTAATGCAGCACTAATGCAACCATAGCGCACTTAATGCAGATAAAAAATGGCGTCATTTCCTCATACTCTCCCAACTGCTTCATTTGATATAAGAAATCACATGCCTACATTAAAGAAGGGTTTACATGTCTACATTGGTTTATCCAGATGATAAGTATCATCATTAGACAAATCGCATGCCAACTACTTCATTTAAAACATTTGCACGCCAACTATTTCATTTAGAACAATTATGAAGATTCATTTTAGAGATTTGTGGCTCAAAGTGACCTATTGTTGTATCTAGAACTAAGGCTGCACATTTTTCACCTTATGAAAACAACTATCTAACTTCATTAATTAAGTTAGTTGCTCAAAGTATAGGCCATATGTGTCTAGCATCCTATATCACATGTTTTTAATAACACAAACCTCATGCTTCATTTAATGTGTTTGTTGCTCAAGAAGTCAAGTTTGAACTTCTGTTGCTAATTTCTCACGTTTTTGTTCAAGGATGTATCTCTCACTAATAGCTATTTAATGTCAACTATATGTACGTATGATGATATATTGTGTGAAGGGTTAATCTGATAGATTATCATTGGATAAGTACATTTTTCTCTAATGTTGCACGTTTTTCTCTAAATACAGCAAAATAGGCACACTTCATTAATAAGGTTGTTGCTCAATAAGACCTATATGTGCCAATTATCCTATATCACGCTAATCCATTGATTAGGGTTCATGGGATAAGTGCATGCATAAATATATCTTTACTCATTAATGAGGATTAGCCTATAGGTTTTAGACAAGTAAATTTAATAGAAAAAAAAAGTGTAATGCATTGAGAAAACATCATTTACTGTATTGTTTGGGCGTGTTTTTACATAATATTGTGGCATGCATCAAGCTTCCTATAAGCCATTCATGTATATATTATACATCCATATCTTAGTTATGTTTGGCCTTTGTGAACTCTCAGTCTATAACCAAATATCAAAAGTCCAGTTTAGATATCAAAAGCTCTTTACTTGCGCAAATGGCAGACAAAGGAATAATTTTGTTTACATACATGTTGAAATTTATTTAACCACAATCGATTTTCTCTATAAGTGTCGGACATTGTTGGTGGAAAGATTGATTTCTAAGTCAACGCAAACGATGTTGGCGGTCTCCATATGACATTTCTTGATGAGATACTATATTTGTTTTCAAGTTGTGTCATCTGTTTTAATCTTCTAGATATGATATACTAGCAATGAATTTGTAATGTTTACGTTCTGAAAATACTAATGTTCAAGTTGATAGCATAGTTGACTTAATTGTGAAGCATTAATTTATTTATGCTGGGAGGAATTCGGTTTTTGTTGCCAACGTAAATGAAAGTAAAAATATATATGTAATTTTTCAAATAAACTATAATACAGTAACTTCCTATTTGCAACAATCTATATTTGCTACATGTATATAAAAAATCCTTGGAGTATTTATAATAAAGAAACAAGTATTGCAACTTATGCAAAAAAATGATCTCTACTACTTAAAATAATGTCTCATGGCTGTTATTTTTATTAAATAAAATGCTTATGCTTTTATCATAATATCATTATATTTTTGTAATACTGCCATATGTTTTTTATGGCTGATGCGCTAAATAGAGCATTATGTAGTTTTTTCATTTATTTCAACCATGTTCATGTCCTACGATTATAGGTTTTAAGATCTCCAAGTGCTAATATTTCGTTGTCATATAGTAATCTTGCATCTTTTTATCTTTACAAGGTATTATTATCTAATATCCTCATCTATTTTATATGTGGATCATGCATTTGTTAAGTATAAAATAATTTGTAAAGACAATGCTCTAAGGATATGCATTTATTCTAAATTGATGCTATCTAAGATTGCTTTGTACATCTTGATTGTGATGCTTATATCCCAAGGCTATCTTTGACTCCTTTTTTATAAAAGGCTCCCTTTCAAGTTTTAATGACGACAATTTTCATTAGTTGTTTCATTTGCTATATAGATAAAAGTAAAGGGAAATCGTTTAAGCATGTTGGGTTATATTTGCCTCAATCAATTTTTTCCCATGAGCAACTATATTTTGCATTGTTAGGAGATAATTCAAGGAAAGGCTTGAAGATATTGGTTATTGACGAGAAGGTGAAGATAGTAACATGACATCAAATGTGGTTTATAAAGAAATATTTAAAATGTACTTTGTTTTTTTAAAATGGTTAGCCTTTTTACCTACACATTAAGCCCACAAAATTATGCTTCATTATCTCTAGGTTGAAATTCATCTATGGCACAGGTCAAAAATCTAGTTTTTTGAATATAGAGGTTGTCTTGAAGATATATATTATATTATTTCTTTGTCAAATAATTTAGTGATTAAAATTCCACCTTTAAAGTCAACAAGTGAGAAACTCAGGGTTCGAACTTTGACCACTGATATATGATACATTCTTTATACCAACTGAGATATATTCCAGAGACAAAATAGACAATTAAAAAACAATTATTAATTACGTTCAAATAGATTTAATGATTCCTTTAAAGATTTATTTTTAATTACGGTTAAATATATTTTTACTGCTATTATCTTAAGATTTTATTTAAAGATAGAAAAGCAATAAATTAATTCTTAAAATAAAGCAATAAATTAATATTTGTATTTGTTATATTCTTTTAAAGAACATTAATAATTGTTATTGAAAAAATAAATAATTTCTTTAAAATACTGAATACCTTTTGACTATTTTTCTTTTAGGGGACCTTTTGACTAAAATTTATTATATGCTCTCATTTTGTATTTATTTACATTAAATTTGACTTTTTTTTTTCTTTCTATCTCAACATTCTATTTATTTCTTTCTCTCTCTCAAATTGTAAATTAGATTTTAGCATCAACAAATATATTGTCAATATATAATCCACCCCTTTTATCTCATCTCTCTCAAATCTGTCAACAATGGCACGTAGCAAGCAAACTGCCTACAAATCGACCGGCGGCAGGGCACCAAGAAAAACCGCTCACACGGCTGCTTGGTTTTCCGCTGCATGCCAACAAATCTCATTCGTATGAGTGCTCAAACCACCGGGACAATCCGGAACCCTCATCGTTTCAGACCAGGAACTGTTGCACTCCGTCAAATTCGTAGGTTTCAGAAGAGCACTGAACTCTTGATCCAGAAACTTCCTTTCCAGCGTCTTGTTCGTGAGATCGCTCAGAGTTTCAAGAGTGGCCTCCGTTTCCAAAGCTCTGCCGTGTCAGTGCTACAAGAAGCGGCCGAGGCTTATCTAGTTGGTCTCTTTGAAAACACTAACCTCTGCGCCATTCATGCTAAGCGTGTAACAATCACACCTAAGGATATTCAGCTTGCTAGGCGCATTAGAGGCGAGCGTCCTTGACTTTCTTATTGTTAGGGTTTCCTCATGAAGTGTTAATCACACTGTTGGTATCAATTCTCTAATATTGTAATCGTGCTTAAAACTTTATCAATGGAATAAAATGTCTTTTGTTCTCTCCGTTATCTGTTCTTTGAGGCTAATTTTCAAAACAAAACTGGGATATTTTACAGTCCAAAATATTGGAGAGACGCACGTTTAAGATGAGACCTTAACTCATTAATTCCCAAAGCTCCTGTGAGTCCTTTTTCACTCACATTGAATCTAATTTCAAGAAATAAAGAAAATGGTTGTTCCTAATAAATAATGTTTAGGTCATTTTCGAATTGGATACAAAGTTCTTGCTCTCTCTTTTAAATAAATTAAATAAAATAATATTTTCACTATGTCCTGATTTTAAATTTGTTCATGTATTCTCTTAAAAATATTAAAAAATTAAAATAAATTATAATGCAATGTATAAAAAAAAAAGCTAAAGTGCACTTTTTCCCCTAAGTTTCAAAAAGTTGCGATTTTGACCCCCTATGAACAAAAACTACATTTTTGACCCCCTAAAATTTAGACCCTTTGCAACTTTGATCCTTTTTGGCGAATTTTGACCAAGTCAATGCTGACATGGCATTTTATTAAACCAGTTGGCATGCCACACGTGTAATTAACTATTTTAAAAAAAAATGAAAAAGCCACGCTGTATATGTTCAATTAAAAAATTTAAAAAAAAGAAAGGAAATTGAAAAAATCAAAAAAAACTTGATCTTCATCATGTTGTTCATATTCCTGATAATCAAGAAAGTAAATAATCTAGAAAAATTGATCTTCATCATCTTGTTCATATCTTGATAATTTTGTTTATCATCATCTTCATTGATCTTCATCTTCATTATTCATATTCTTCATCTTCTTGTCTCAAAATTTTGACAATATCCATTGGCTTCCCTAAATTCACCCCAACAATGACTTCACAAAATTTCAACAACAATAACTTCGCCTGGAAAGGTGGTTTTGGTGGTGTACTGGACGTGCTCTTGATTGGGGTCCAGATGGTGGTCCTGATTTGATTGTTGATGATGGTGGTGATGCTACGTTGTTGATTGTTAAGGCTAAAGAAAGAGTAGCTAACGGAGGGAGAAATGAATTGGACCCGGTGTGGTGATAAAATTTATGGGTTCTAAAATAAGAGAAAGAAGAAGCGGGGAGATTCGTAGAAGAGAAAGAAGTTTTTTTTTTTTGGTTTTTTCAATTTCCTTTCTTTTTTTAATTGAACATATACACGCGTGGCTTTTTTATTTTTATAAAAATAGTTAATTACACGCGTGGCATGTCAACTAGTTTAATGAAATGCCATGTCAGCCAAAAATGTTAGGGGGTCAAAATTGCAAAGGGACTAAATTTTAGGGTGTTAAAATTGTAGTTTTTGTTCATAGGAGGTCAAAATCGAAACTTTTTGAAACTTAGGGAGGAAAAAGTGCACTTTAGCCAAAAATAAGAATGTTTATAATCCTCTAAAAATGAATTTGTTTATAATGACAAATTAATCATTGGAATTAGACCAAGTGAAAATATCACAAACTGATGAATATTATCATTAGAAGGAATCTGATTGGGTGCCAACATGTAAAGTTTGAATAGAAAAAACCTAAAGAGGCACGAGAAGTAAAGTTTGAATATTTCTCCAAACATTATCGCCCAAACAAAAAATGCTCACCTTGATATTGAGTTTGCTGAATTCGCCATTAAAATGTAAGGCCACAACCATATAAGCGTCGGTTGAATAATCATAACAAAACACAAATCTCCAAGAATTCCATCTATAATTGAAATAATGCAAATACCCTAATTTATCATGTATTTTCCTGGTGGCGGGGTTCCATAACGTAGACACAAAACCGTACAATTCTTATCTACGAGAGAATAACCGAGCAAGCAAACCAATCCATTAGAGACCAATAACTTGAAGACAAGAGAAATAACAAACCAGCGAGCAAAGAATCCCTAGCTTTGATGTTCAACATTATTTATCTTATATGACTTGCTAGAAATTGTAAATCTATGTGGACAAAGACATTTCTGTCCAGGACACGATATCTAACATTAATAGTCAACATCTACCGTTCAACATGTTAAATATACAAGAGAAATAACAAACACATGCAAGGATTTAGATTAGATATGAGATCCTCATATTCAAGCTAAATGCATACCTGGAAGTGATGGGTTCTAGGGCATGGGCGCATGGCGAAGCTCTATCAGCTGCTACGTGGCGTGTTGGAAGGGAGGCAGATATTGGTTTGTGATTGTAGTTTCACTTGGCCTAGGTTTGAAGCTGATTGTAAAATGCTTATTTTGGTGATTAATGGCAGATCTTGTATCACAACTAATTTGGGAAGGAGCACTGATATACAAAGCGTATTTTTTCATCGCGGAAACTTCACGAGAGTGTTAATTTTAAATTGCAACAGCCATAAACTTTTACCTGGCCGGAATACACGGTGGATTGGTGTTAAATGGCTAATCACGAAATGCCACATAATGTCGTGAAATTCCCGTGAATGGCATTTTTGCTTGACCCAGCATTTCCCTTTGGGAAGATATGTTGCACATATTAGGAAGAAGATGAATAGCTTTATCTCTCTAGAATTTATATAGGTTAAAGGGAGTGGAAATAAACTAGAAGATATCATGGCTACAATAGCTCATCTAGAGCCAAGCCATATATGGATGGAGGATGTCTCCATTTCTGGCCAAACCCAATTGAATCTGGACAAATTTTTCTAATAATACCACTTTTTATTTTATTTTATTTTTAAAAAAACTATATGAGTTTTCCCTATAAAAAAACAATGTGAGTTTTGAACGAGTGATCGTAAATCTTTCAATTCAAGAAAATTGTATTAGTTGACCAATGCTCATGCTAGTTGACCTTGCTTGTCAGAGTGAATGATTTGCAACCGAACTTATATGATTTCCACATACTCAAACCGTTTGGTTATACAAAGAAAATAGTACTATGAGTGTGATTAGGTTAACGTAACTTAGGGGTTGTACTTGGGAATGGTTGATTTACTTCAACGAGCAAAAACAAATAAAACGATGATTATGTCATGTTGGGTCTAGTGTCTACAATTTCCTATTTAGTATCTACTCCAATGTCTTAATGATTAACTCTATTCTCTGGTTACCACCCTTAATGTCTTAGGTGAATCCATAACCTTTGAAGGTTTGAAGAAGTGTCAAATTATTGCCGCAAAGGCGTTAAATTGTATTGTCTTAATTGTTGCATAGCAGAATTTGATGAAACCTCTACTTTCCGTGATATGAGATTGACAACTATAGATTTGATAAAACAACACTAACATTTATCTTTTAAATTATTAAATTAATGCATTTATGTTTCCAATTTTGAAATCTTCTTTATGTGGGGAATAGGCGACCAACGACGAACAAGCTTTGATAAATTTCCTTTCATTTTGTTAGAGTTCTATTTACGTCTTCTCAATAAAAGGGGTTTAAGCTCAGTCATATAACACATAGAGATGCAAGTAGACAAGATGACCGTTCGGGAATTATGAATGCAGTAAGGGGGATGAAGATGATTTTAATCAATCTAATAGTTCAGATGGGTTTCTTTCATCCTCAAGTATGGTTTAATATGCTTATACTTCATGTTTTTAATTTTGTTAATTTTTATGATTAATGTTCGTTCTTGTCGTATTGATTTCCCTATATATTTTTTAATTGGAAGCATATCAAATACTTTTTTTAGGAAACTGTTGAAAAGTGACTCAAAATTTAGAATCAGAAATATGGAAAAATCGAGCCTCGATTTCGGAACAATCGAGCCATGATTTTAGGTGCAGTTTTGGGAGTTTTGCTTCTGGAAAAATCGAGCCACGATTTGCATAAATTGAGCCTCGATTTTGCGCTGAAGGATAAATATAAAACGTATTTTTAGCGTGAGACTTGTTCCTAATTTTGAGTGTGTTATTTCTCTATAAATATAAACCTTGTATTAGAGTAAACCTTGAGAGAGTGAGAGAGTGAGAGAGATGGGGCTGAAAACAAGGGTTTAGAAACAAACAACAAACTAGGGTTTAGAGAGATTTGTCAAAGCGGGAGACACTAGGGTTGGGATTGTTTAATTGACTTTGAACAAAACACTGTTGGAATTGAGTCTCTTGGTCACGGCAGGAAGAAATTCGGACTTTGGTAGAATTAGGTTTGAAGACTTATTCTTGTAACCCTATGATATCTCTTTATAGTTGGAATGGAGGGCTGTTCTCTCCCCAGACTAGGTCAGTATTGGACCGAACTTGGTAAACAAATTTCTATGTGTTCGCTCTTCTTTTCTCTCTCGTTGTATTCTACGTTTACTTGTGTTTATAATTGTTCCCAAGTTGATATTGGTTGCTTGAGTAATTTGCTTGTGTTTATAATTTTTGAACACAAGGCATAATATGTCATCCTTGTCCAGTTCAATATTGGGCCCGTAGACATTTCTCCTGTTATGTAGGAGGGGCAAATTCCATCTAGGTCACTCATGTCCCTCAGCATGATTCGTGGAGTACCCATCAACCAACTTT
>Ga0315915_1007286_pt1 | contig 13272 bp, 10 predicted proteins | sample MpolbnodulesMG_FD_207738 | JGI IMG/M metagenome (GOLD analysis project Ga0315915, IMG submission 207738) | Medicago polymorpha root nodule microbial communities from Los Angeles, California, United States - branched nodules | ecosystem: Host-associated > Plants > Roots > Nodule | place: USA... | reverse complement strand
AAAAAGGAAAAACATGCAAAAAAAATATGATGAAAAAGAATTTTAAAAAAAAAGGAATTAGAGAAAAGTGTCTGTGTGAGAGAGATAAAATAATGCATGAACGTACTTTCTCAGTTTAATCCTTCTTAATTCTGAATCATCTATTGTTTTTTGTTTTCCAAAGGAAATTCTCTCTTGTTGTGTTTAGGTGTATTCTACATGTTTATGTTTATTCAGAAGGTGACATCATGTGTGATTTGCAAATGTATTGCTAATGGTGTAAAAGATATCCTGTGTTTTTTTCCTTCCCGAAAGGCAAAGAAAAACTCATTAGACAGAAATTAAGCGATTTCAGAAAAGGAAACCAAGTAACAAATGATAAACTTGTTGTGTTTAGGTGTAATATGCGTGTTAATATAGGCAAATATACAACACAAATATTTGAGTAGATAATATATCAAAAAGTGACATCATGTGTGATTTGCAAATGAATTGCTAATGGTGTAAAAGATATCTTGTTTGTGTTATTTTTTTTTTCCTTTTCCGAAAGGCAAAGGAAATTCATAAGAAAAATAAACTAAGCAACAATAGAAAAGGAAATAAAGCAACAAATGATAAAGTTGTTGTGTTTAGACGTGTATTATTCGTGTTAATATATAGGCAAATATACAACACATATATGAGTAAAAAAAATTCAAAAGGTGACATCATGTGTAATTTGTAAAATAAGAATTTGTCATTTATTATAAGACCTCTTTGGTATTTTCAAGTACATTAATTAATTTTTTTACCAACATACCTTTATTTATTTTATATTTTTTTTCTTCAATCAACATTAAATACTACGTTGAAACATTAGACTAATTCTCTCTCTTAAAGGATAAAATTGTAAAAACAATAGTAATTACAAACAAATTTAATGCTACAATCAATTATATATAGTTAACATTTTGAAAGTTGTTTTTAAGAAGAAAATAAAAGACATATATTTAGTAATCTAAATTTTCGGACAAATTTTTTTGTATAATATATATTTATTTTTTTTTTTTTTTTTTAAGATAAGAAACAAGCTTGACTCATTAGTAATGATGATAGTCATTACATTACATTACACGCATAAAACATAACATTTTTGATATGGCAGAAGAAAAAAAAAAGAACTCTTATTTTTAATAGACTTAAACACTTAAAAAAACACACACACACTAAACTAAACTTAAATGTTTGTTTTTGCGCTGCGATTTTTCTCCACCAATCTCACTCACCATCACTACCACCAACAACAACAGCAGCCTCCAAGGTAACCTTTCTTTCAATGAGATCTTAAGTCTTTTCTGGAAAACTATTGATTGTTTTTTAATTTTTGTTTCAGAAAAAGTATGACTTCCTGTTTGGTTTCAATTCTTCCTTCTAAGTGTTTGATTTCGTTCATCATAACTCTGATTTCTGATTTAATCCTTCAAAACTCATGTTGCCATTTTTTCTTTCTTTTCAAATTTAGTAAATGAAAACTACTAAAAAAAATAAATGAAAACTAATAATAACCAACATAAATGAAAACTAATAATAACCAACATAAATCATAATTTAGTAAAAATAAACTTTTTTGTTTTTTCCTTACATATTTTTTTTCTTTTAAAGTTTGATTTGTGTTTACTAACATAAACATTTTCTATTTGATCTTTTGTTCTATTAACTTTGTTGATAATTGTTATTATTCTTTTACATGTTTACCATTTATAAAGAGAAAACTAGTTAATATTTTCATAACGTTTATTTATTAATATTGTATAAAAATATGTAACATAAATAAGGGTATAAAACAATCATAACTTATATACTTTAATTCTAAAAACAAAAACCTTACATTTTTAAATGATGTATTTTGACTTGTTTGAAAATATTTTATTCTTTTGTAGAGGGTTAAAGACATTGTAACTTCAAATGTTAAAGAAATGAAAAACAATAAAATTATAAGGACCTCACTGAAGAAGCTTAAAAATGTACAAAAGATGTACTTGTAACTACATTAATTGTTGTTGCAACTATTTTTATAGGTGCATCGACGGTCAATGTTACCCAAATACCTCAAAATGCATCAGAGTATTTTGAGTCACAAATAGATCAGGGTGCTTACCTGGATGCTTTTTTAGTTTTCATAGTGATCAAGATTTCCTTAAAAACAATGAAGAGTTCGAAGACCATTATAAGAAAAATTTAACTTGGTCTTGTTGTTCCTCCTATGGTGTTCGTAGAAACTAAACTGCCCTTTTTTTTCTACACATAAAACTCATTTCAAAACAAAACTACAAACGTCAATCAAATCAATCTAAACAAATCAAACATGAATCCTCTCTGATACCTCAATCGTACTTGAGTGGAAAAGACAACTAATCATATGAGCATGTATATAAACAACTTTAAGATATACACCATATTGGTTTATTAAAGATATTATAAATACCTGCATCCATTGTAAATCATTTCTCAACAAAAATTTGAAATGCAAAGAAAGAGAAACAAGTAACAAATATAAGTTGGTTGAAGGTTTTTTTTTTATTTTCTTCGCATTTGAACTTCTTATATCTTAATCTCTCTCTTCTAGGGGTTAAAATGTAGTATGCGTTATGTTGAAATATATTAGAGACATAACTTAAATATAGGGTGATTATCATTAGATTTTCAGTATTTTGAAATTTGTCATCAGTAAAATTCATTAAAAATTGAGTTCACATCAATTAATTAACTATTAATAATTTAATTATCTAAATAGTCTTTTACTTATTTTGATAGTTAATCAATAATAAATGGAGTCTTCTAATCGACAAATAACATATATAATTAATTTAAATATATATGCTCACAAAATGATATTTGAAATATAATTAAAAAAAATATTAATTGAAATATTCCAACATCCATAATTTATCCCACTCAAATGTTAATCTCTATACTCACCTCTTCATGCACTGTGCTATTGAAATTTTATTTAAATATTTCTCAACAAAATCCCTTGCAGATTTTTGTTTAAATATTTTCACTACTCACCTCTTCAAATTTTTTTATTAATTTTGCATAAATGTTTAGAATATTATAACAATCTCTCCAAAAAAGTAGAACTTTTTAACAAAATATGAATTAAATATGAATCTATGTGCTAAAAACTTAAAATTCATATTTAATTCATGTTTTGTTATCCCTAAAAAATTATGTTTTGTTAAAAAAATTAGAGATTTTTATAATATTCTAAACATGATTGCGAAAAAAATTCAAAATTTAGTATAATACATATGAGTTGACTTAAAAGCATATATAAAAAATGGTGATAGAAATTTTTTTGGGACTAAAAACATATTTGACTCTCTAAATTTTGTTACATCAAGAATTTTGAGGGGTCTATCGAGCAACATCAAGAATTTTTATAAGTTGAAAAGTTCAATATATTGGGTTTGAGTATGGCCCAAAAGTTATAGCCCACATTCCAGGGGCAAAAGATGATATAAAACTAGGGTTTTCAACCCTCCTAGATCTACAACTCTGTTTCCATCTCTTCTCTTCCAGTGCATTCTTCTTAGTCGATAGTCATATAGCGATGATTTGTATTGGGTGATGATTTTAATTTTGCGTATTTTCCGTTTTATTTTGTAAATTTGTGAAAAGTGAGGCTGTGATGAACAACAACATTTCTCGAATCTGATAATTACAAATTTGATGACCGTGTTTGTGCGTGTCTGAGCCTCTTACTAGTTATTGCTGAATTGCTTCAGCTTAATCATCTGTTCTTAGCTTTCTAAATGATTTGTTTTAATTCGAAACTGATTCAACCATACAGAACAGAGCCATTCACCTAAACCTGAATTATGCAGATGAAGTTTATAAAGAGTGAAGTACTTAAGTTTCTGCCATTTTGGTAAACAAAATTGAGATCATTTAGTTGCCATGGTGATCCAAATCAATATGTCTACCGTCTATCATTTTGCGTCATTACCATTAATATTAATATGATTACAGGATTCTTATCTTTGTGCAATTTATGAAATAATATATAATTAAAGCTTGATACTATGATAGAAAATGATAATATGCTATTTATTATTTTATAAAATAAATTAGATAAGCTTAAATATATGTAATGATGGATTGATCAATCCTATAATTTTACTAATTATTATGTTAATTATCCTATAATTGTTGTATCAATATTATGTCAATTATCCTATAAGTGTTGTATCCGGATGTATAATATTATAAATTCTATATAGACTGAGATATAAGTTGGTTTTGTAAAATTTAAAGGAAAATGTTAATGAGTATCTATGACTCTATGAGATATTGGTTAAAGTAGTAAAATAAATAACTTTACAACAAAAGTTATGTAATTATTGTCAAAACAAAAATTTACAAAATTTTTACTAATGAATTTCTTAGTCATTCCCCTTAGCGCACGGGTTAGTAAAAACACAAATTCAAATTAGATGCGACTCAAATTCTAATATAAATTGCATTTAATCAAACACACACTTGACAGATGTATGGTTGTATGATATTAAGATAAGACGATCTATATATCAATATCAGAATTATATATTTTTGTAAATATAATAAAATCTGGTAGAATTTTGGACCAGTCATTGTTCTTCCAAGTTCCAACTGTAAGACTGGAATCATATGCAATATATGTTTTACAATCTTGATTCAAATCAACAAATATGTGAAAGTTGAAACTATATATATGTGTGATTTTCTTTTAATCTCAATATGCACACAAGTTTTTTATTTTTAAAGATAGGAAGAACATTTTGGACTTTCATAAACTAATATAACGCTTCACCATTGTCCCGCAAGAAAAAGGTTGGTGAAATGCAATAAAGCAAGTAAAGTTTGGTTATAGGCAGTAGAAGAGCTATCGCTCCTTTGCTAGCAATGCCTTATAATTTTCTAGCAAACTGATAATTGGTCTCAATTATTGGTTGTGTGAGTGGATATACTCATCATTACAACAATTAAAAGAGGGTTTCTTTCTCTTTACAAACATTCCTCCTACCCCTTTGTCATATCTTATTTCTTTCACTGCCAAACAAAAACAAAATCATGTGCTATAGAATTCCTGTCTCCATTAACTTGGTCACGCAAATTTGCATGCAAATTGATGATGACATTGATCAAAGTTTAAGTGAATCTAAATTTAAATATTCACTTGAGAGGGGACGAAGAAGCTAACAGGTAAGATTTTTAGAGGACTGTCAAATTAGAAAGTGGGAAAACTGAGGCTAAAATCCATAGGAAAAAACTTTAGGAAGACAAGTGCACAATCAGAGGTTCAAATTTGGATTTAGTCATATATTGTAATATTGTATTGTGAAAGCTGGTGAATATTTCTATCATATGTTTATCAAGGGCCCTTAATCATATTCCTTGAATATTTGTACTTTGATTTGGAGGGCCGGGGAATCCCAAAAGGGGCAACCTTTCACCAAATTGATGATCAAAAACCATATCACAAAATTAAACATAATGCCAAAATTTTGGACGGCATTCAAATATACAACAAGTCTCTTATCTTTGCTATAAAAAATTCTCTTATCTTGCATTGCCTTGCTTAGCTCATAACTAACCAAGTAACAAACATGTTAGAGTTTCTTTCACTCATACTTGTGTACGAGCATTTTATTCTTAAAATTTTGAGTTGGACTAATTCAATTTTACAAAATCAACTGGTAAGGTAGAGAGTGCTTTGACTTACAAGGACATTTTTTAGGCCATATTTCATCCATTGGCTTTTGAAATATCATATGTTGCTGGAAAACTTGGGCACTTATTAGTATGTTCCATCGACGTACACCTTAAAGCTGCAATGCGTGTTCTTAGGTTCATCAAAACGAATCCATGACGAGGATTATTCTTCCGTGCTTCATCTTCTCCTAGCCTCAAATGGTTTTGCGATTTTGACCTGGCAACTTGCCTTCATTCATCTTCTTCATTGTTTCTTTCTCTGAAATTCCTTGATTTTGTGGAAAAGTAAGAAGCAAGCAAATAGTATCATGCACGTAACGTGCTTCTTCTGAAGTAGAGCACCAAGCTTTTGTACAAGCAACCAGTGAGGCACATGGATTTTATACCTCCTTCAAGACTTTCACATCCTACATGCAAATTTCTATGACATTCAATTTGCCTTTCATATAGCAGTCAATTCCGTATTTTGTGAACGGACAAAACCACATTGAAATTGATTGTCATGTGATTCGAGACAAAATTCAAGCTGGTGTCCTCCACTTTCCAGTTGCTTCCAAGCATCAATTAGCAGACATGTTGATCAAACTCCTCCGTCCTTGCCTTTTTATAACATTGCATTCCAAGTTTGAAATAATTGATATTCATTCCGCCTTCAGAGGAGATTTTAAAGTATAGAAATCACTTTGTATTTAATTGACTAATGACATTTGTAACTAGGAGCTTTTCTTTTAGGAGCTGAATTTTTCATTCATAAAACGAGCTATCCATTTTTTAGGATGTGTATTTTTATTTTTTTGTGTGTAAAATAGCATATTTTACAGTAACAGAACTCGTTGAATAGTTGAATCATTGAGACTCACTAGGTTTGGGATTCAAACTTCAAAGAAATGTGTAAGGAATTATGAGTACCAACTTTCATTGCATATTCTTAATAATTGTTTAGACATTAAATTTATGCATTGATTAATTAAACTAATTAAAAGTAGATAAAAATGTAGTCAAAGTATAGAGTGTAAATATCATGAACCAAAAATGAAAGGTAAAAAGGAAAGGCAAGTAGGGAGCGTAGAATAAAGCAAAAGAGAATGTCTTTCTCAAACACAGATCCCAATGAAAAGCATATGAACTAAGCTTAGCAAAGCATTCCTTGCTGGAACACATTCTTTTTGTTTAGTAACTTGCTTTGCTTAATTTGTTCCCTACACAAATCTATCGCTGACTCACCATTTATTCACTTCACACACATAAATTATCAACAGATAAAAAAGTTACATATATTAATACTAGTAAGGTTAAGTAGTACTAGTGATAGTGAGTCTTGAAGATGAAGTTCATGGAAAATATTGAGGATACCTTTAGCTTAAACAATCAAAATAGTAACATTTTTGGTTTATCTTTCTCTCCACAAATGAATATAGGTGCTCCTTCCACTGCTGAAGCTGTTCCAACAGGCTTTTATTATCAACCTACACCTCTTCATAACTATGGCTATTACTATGGACATGAAAGTGAACATGTTGGATTGTATTCAGCCTTGCCCATCATGCATGATGGATCACAAGCACAAGGTTAGTTTAGTTCCAATATTTGTAATGTCCTCTTTTTTTTTTGTGTGTTTTTTTATGTGAAATAAAATGTACTAATAATTCAAATTTTTGAATACTTTGTAACTATTTTATGTGTAGCAATGGGAATCTCTCATTATGGATGCAGTACCAAAGAAGAAATGCAACTAAGCATTGATAGTATTTTTAACAACCAAATTTCATACCATAAGCCAAACAATTTAGATAACCTAAATTTTACACAAGAGAATATGAGCCTGTTGGGCAGTTTGGCGGAGCACCAGAAGCAACAACTCTCATGTTACACCGTCTTAAGAAACGATAATGTGATCTTAGACGGGCCGACAAAATATCAGCTAGAAGATAGTGTCCAGTTACCAAATATATTAGTTGAGGATGAAATTTCTGATCTAAGGAGATGGGTATCAAGGGACTTTCATGCTGCTACTAACCATGCACAAGAGTCAAAGACATGTGTGCTGTCTGCAAGTTCTAGCTCACAATCAAGCTGTGTTACAAGTTCACGACAAACATCACCTATTGATTCTGCTTCCGTTGATACAATGAAAAGGAAGCATCAAATGGTGAACTTGAAAAAGAATCAGAACCAAACCTTTGGGCAAAGAACATCTCAATATAGAGGTGTAACAAGGTTTGTTTTTATTTGTCACATTATTAAAAGTGTAGTTAAACATTTTATATATGTATATAATCCATGTTCACGACTCGGACAGATTTATATCATGATTTTAAATTGCGCTTTATATTGTGAAAAAATTTGGTCTGATACAATCAAATTTGCAGTTATGACTCGGACCTTAGAATCCTTTATATTGCGGACTACAATTTAAAACGGTTCATCTTCTTTCGTGTTTTTTGTTACTTGATTTATAATGAATGTTGGTTTATCAGACATAGATGGACAGGTAGATATGAAGCTCATCTATGGGATAACAGCTGTAAAAAAGAGGGCCAAGCTAGGAAAGGAAAGCAAGGTAAGAATTAAAGAAACTATTATTTCCTCTTTTATGTGTGTATATTTTTGGCCAAACAGATCTTAGCTTGATTCTATTTTCCTTAGAAAAGATGTGCATTTTGTAGCAATATTTGTCTCTCACTTTTTTTTTTGTTGTGTTTTCTCCTCATGTACAATGATTCCTCAGTTTATCTAGGTAAGATTTCCAAAGTTAAGAATGTTTTTCTTTTCTTTATGATGATAGAAAAAGAGGAACATTTATGTATTATAAGTAACTCCAAGAATTTTACTGTAGGAGGTTATGATATAGAAGAAAAAGCTGCAAGAGCTTATGATATGGCTGCACTCAAGTATTGGGGACCCTCCACTCGTATAAATTTTCCAGTAATGATTAATTCTTTGCCATTTTGTCTTCAATTCAAGGATCTAATTCAGTACTGACAGTAACTAATATGTAATTAATCATGATCTCATGATAATATATAGTTGGAAAATTATCAAAAGGAACTTGAGGAAATGAAGAAAATGACTAGACTAGAATACGTTGCTCATTTAAGAAGGTACAAATATTTGCATATCTCAATCATTATGCAGTTGAAAACCATATGTTAATATTCATAACCATATAATTTAACTTTGTAAAATCAGGAAAAGCAGTGGATTCTCAAGAGGGGCTTCCATGTATAGAGGAGTAACAAGGTGAGTCTAACATCACATGCATTGCACTATTTTAATTTAATATATGATTTATATATGAAAAATAAAATTGGCTCTGATTATTATCTTTGTAGCAGACACCATCAACATGGAAGGTGGCAAGCTCGAATAGGGAGAGTTGCTGGAAATAAAGATCTCTATCTTGGAACTTTCAGTGAGTATACTCTCACATTTTTGGTTATTCTTTCTTTTGTGATTGTGATCAATATATTTGAGAAATGATATTTTTGGTTATTCATTTCAGTCTTAATGTCTTATGAAATATTTATTTATAAAATTAGGCTTGAAACAAAAAACAACAAGAAGAAAATGCGCTTAAGTAATTATGTTTGATGTTATAAATACTTTTAGACTTATCAACTCAATGTTAAATGATCCATAAATATTTTTTTAACAAAGTTTGCTGAAAAAATGAGTAACAATATAAATATTATATAACTTAAATGATCAATTTGTAACAAAATAAAACTTAGAGAACCCATTTATAACACAAAAACTTAAAGAACTAACTTATTATAAACATCTAATTTAATTATATTTATATAGTTTAGAGACTATATTACATAGAAAGTGATACTTAGAAAGATTAAATTGATGGTTTATTCCTCATATATTGAATGTACATTTATATGGAGCCCCCAATATAGACCATTTTATAAGGTCCACCCATACTCCTTCCTGCATGATAGGTATTATTTGTTGTGCCTAATAGAAGTGTAAACTATGCATATACCTACTATTGCCGGTAATATAAGGAGTATGGCTGGACCTTAAAAAAAAGAGTTAAATTACGTTTTTAGTCCCTATAAATACATTGAATTTCGTTTTTAGTCCTCATAAAAACTTTTGACAGATTTTGGTCCCTATAAAAAATTTCAGCACGTAGTTTTAGTCCCTATTAAATTAAAATTTGTTTAATTATGCTTAAAATTTTAAAGATTTTAATGATTTTTTACATATTTGTTTTAAACATTATAAAACGTTCCGCCGCAATAAGTTAGCTCAAAACTTTAGTTTTATGTCCAAATTTTCATTAGTTTTATCTTGAATTTTTGGCGTTTAAAAAAACTATATTTAATTCATTACATGTTAAAAAATTCTAATTTTTTTATAAAGGAATTATTATAATGTTCTTAACATGTCTGTTAAAAATCATATAAAAATATAAAAGTTTATGTATAATTAAACAAATTTTAATTTAACAGGGACCAACACATACTTTTAGTCCTTGTAAAATTAAAATTTGCTTAATTGTGCTTAAACTTTTAAATTTTTAACATATTTTTTTACATATTTGTGTAGAACATTATACAAAGTTCCTCCGCAAAAAAGTAACTCAAAATTTTATTATTAGGCCCAAATTTTCATTAATATAATCTTGAAAATTTGGCTTTTAGAAAAATTCATATTTAATTCATTACATGTTAAAAAACTAAAAGATTTTATAAAAGAGTATCTTACGAAGTTATGAGCATATATGTAAAAAATCTTTAAAAAATTTAGAAGTTTAAGCATAATTAAACAAATTTTAATTTAACAAAGACTAAAAACACTAACGAAAATTTTTGTAGGGACTAAAAAGTGTTATTTGTTTTTATAGGGACTAAAAACAAAACTGCAGATATTTATAGGGATCAAAAACTTAATTAACCCAAAAAAAAAATCCATATTAAGGGCTCTCACATTTATATATTATAATTTTAATAATACTTAGGAAGAGGGTGCTTTATAACTTTATAAAGCGAATCTTTGATGCATTTCTTGATCTCTTTGAACTCTTCTTTTCAGTCACATAAGGCTGAATCTGATCATGAACCACTTTAAAATTTTCTTTTATTAAAGATGTTGGTTCAGAAGGAGGCACAATCATAACTTCAAATGATCTTTTCATTATTTTTTACTTCTCTCATATTCTGTATAGTAATCTAATTCTAATTACCCTTTTTTTAATGAAAACTTTTCAGCTACACAAGAGGAAGCAGGTGAAGCCTATGACATTGCTGCTATAAAATTCAGAGGAGCAAATGCTGTTACTAATTTTGATATAACAAAATATGATGTGGAGAAAATTATTGCAAGCAGTAACCTTCTTAGCAGTGAAGAAGCTAGGAGAAATAAAAAGATGGATGTAATTAACAATAATAAACCATGTACGTTTGAAGACATGGAAGAAGCAATTCCAGTGCAGAAAAGATGCAAATTAATTCAACCATTCTCAATAAATAACATATATGATGAAGAAATAGAGGAATCAAATAGAGTGCATATGTCAAATCCTTCTTCAATTGTGACAAGTTTGAGCAGTTCAAGAGAAGAAAGCCCTGAAAACATGACAAGTTTACCAATGCTCTTTGGAATGACTTCAACAGCATCAATAATGTCTTCATTTTCTTTGCCTCAGATGCCGCTGTCTGTTTTTGCTGCGTGGACTGATGCATAATATGACTTAGGCGTAGTAACTACATCACGCAGTTTTTCCTGATATAGACTTAGCGAATGAGACAGTTTTAAAGTGATTTTTGTTATAGTGTAATATGACCCGTCTGATCTCCTTATTTTGCATGCATTTGTAGGAAGACATAGTTTTAATTTAGTCCTATTAATCCTTTTAATTATAAAGCGTTACAGTTAAGCATTTTGTTCGTACTATGATGAGGAGCTTCTAAAATCATATATACTTAAAAATTTAGGATATAACACATTCTTATAAAATCGACTTATAAGAAGATTATATTCATTTATAAACACATGTTCAATGTCCAAATTATATTTTGTCCGATGTGAGACTCTTTTTAACGGTCAACTTCTGAAATCCTTGCTAGAAACAGTTTACAAATTAAATTCTGGAATATGGGATTGGGAACGATACCATTCAATATTGGTTTCAAATTTTCATTTTTGTTGGTCTTTTATCTCTTTTGGTCACGTGGAATTTTAACACATGTACTCTAACTAAGTGCATTCTTAAGTAATCTTTCTTTAAATTATTCATATTTTATGATAGTACTATTGGTATTTCACGTCTAGTGTCATCATTACTTATTCGTTTTTCCAATTTAACTTTATCTAAAGGAAGCATTAGCAGATATACCATACACAATTCAATCAAAGGAGGGTATTGTAGGCGCAAAAATAGATTCTCTTAGAATGACTTTCTATGATCTGATTTATGACTTAATGACCTGTATCGAATTGCATTTCGTCTTCTACTTTAAGGAAAGTCTCGTTGTTAGAATTGAAAACCCCTATCAGATGATATAATTTATTTTATTATATATTGTAATCCCAGTGATGGTCGTAGAAGCCATCACAAACATGGGTAGCTACATTCACACGTGAGTTAATATTTATTCTCAATTGTCTGTTTGTGTACTTACATGGTTTTTAAATCAGTAATGATAAGTTAACAACTAATCTAACATGTATATTTATAGGAATTATTACGGATTTGTTATTAAAGGATTTTTTTTTTCTCTTCTATCTCTCTTTTTTTTTTTTTTTTGGTCAAGTCTCTTCTCTCTTTTTAGTCGTGTCATCTTTATCTTTATCTTTATATAATACAAAAGCTTACATCTTTAGACAAAAGCACATGTGGCGTCTCAAGTTTCTCTCAAGCATTTATTGCTCCTCTAACAAAAATGTTGCAATGCATTGTACATTTGATCAAAAAAGTTTCCTTAATTACGTTTTGTGTATATTACATTCATTCCATTTATTAAAAATGAAATAATTATATATATTATGTACATTTAAATTGAACCACATTGTTTTATCACCGTAAACTAAATTATACAAAGATTAGAAAAAAAAACAATAAACCACTTTTACGTATGATCAGACCAAACTAAATATATATTTTTTTTATTTTTCGACTCTAATTTCGAAAAATTATTATAGAAAAATTTCAAATATTCATTCTCACAGTTCAATGTTCTATGCTAAATTATTATAGAAAAATTTCATATATTCATTCTTCAACTTTCCTCCTCATATATCGCCACAATCCCATGTTCCATGCTAAATTATTATAGAAAAATAATCAATATGTCTTCAATGCTATTAGTGTAGAATCAATAATACCCTTGACTTCAAAGAAATCAATCTCACAGTTTATGCAAAGATTTATTCTACCCACGATTAGTATATAAAGGAAGCATTGCTACATTCAAGAACTGCCACATTCGAAATCACTATTTTCAACCTTATTCTCTTTTCTTTTATCTCTCAATACTCATTCTATGTATTGCTAATTTTTATTTCTTATTCTTAATTTGCTTTTTATTGTGATTTCTTATCTTGTCA
>Ga0315915_1007282_pt1 | contig 13274 bp, 10 predicted proteins | sample MpolbnodulesMG_FD_207738 | JGI IMG/M metagenome (GOLD analysis project Ga0315915, IMG submission 207738) | Medicago polymorpha root nodule microbial communities from Los Angeles, California, United States - branched nodules | ecosystem: Host-associated > Plants > Roots > Nodule | place: USA... | reverse complement strand
CAAGTTAACTAGCTCCCAAGTTTGATTTCATTCAATTAATTGTAGTTCTTCAACCATAGCTCTTTTCCACACATCAATCTTCAATGCCTCTTTGTAATTAATTGGTTCAGCATCTACTAATAATGCAAAGTGAGTGAGATCACCTTCATCATTCACTGCATTATCAGAAGTTATTTCACAATCAGTCAATCTTGCAGGTGGTTGTCTGTTCCTCTGATGGAAAAAATAAATTTCTTTTAATAATTAAAAGTGACAAACAAGTGTTTTCATAAACATAATTCAATTTATAGATGCATTGCATAATATATTATATGCATGGACTAGTTTCGAACCACATATCCCTCACTTATTCATCTTAAAAACATGAAAATTTATCCATCAGGTGACTTAATAAAAAAAGAGGAAATGCTAAGATGTGTCATACGTTAAGGAACTGATCAAAAATTAAATACATATATATTTTTTGCTATTTTTTTTCTTCACAATTTCATTAACATGTAGTTTTAAACTCTATTATAAAATATGAAACAACAAAAAATAAAATTAAAACATGTGAAAAATTACTAAAAACAATAAAACATGGTTATTTAAAAGTTAATTTTATACTCTAAATTATAAAATCAATTGAAAAATATTTAAATTTAATTATCATTGACCCATTTTATGCACCGTCATTTTTTTATTCAATTACTAAAAATAATAAGGCAATTTTTACCAAACAATATAATATTAAGGCAACCCTACAAAAAAAATAAAAAATAAGGCAAGTGCAATTACTCCTCGATATTTTGCTATAATAGAGCAACCTCAATTACGGATAATATGAATATGGACTATAATAAAAAAAATAATAATAACGGTGATTCCAGACTGGCGGACTATACTAAAAATATGGACAAAGTCACAACCTAATTGAAAAGCTTGGAAATAGAATTTTGTGGCCTCAACATGGCCGCGTGTTTAACGCGTGAACAAAGTATAAATACAAACTTCATCTTCATAAATTTCTCGAGATTTTTATTAGGCTTTGTTTTGGAGTTTGGAGGGGAGGGGAAGGAAACACTTTGGGGGGAGAGAAATATATGGGAAATTGAGAATTTTTTCACATTTTTTGAAAGAGTATTTTTTTAAAGAGTGATAAATTAATGCTTATGATTAATATATTTTTAATTTTAAGAATACTATAAGAAAATAGATTAAATTTGAAGAATTCATATAAATCCTCCAAAATCCTCCAAAACCCTCCTCCAATACAATTTTTTAGTTCTTCCAAATAAGGAGAGTTTTATATTTTGAAGAAATATAAGCCCCTCCTTCCAATGTCGTCTATTTCTTTCACTTGCTCCTTTCTTTTTTTCCAAGTCTTTCCTTCCTTTTTCCTCCAAACTCGCAAACAAATCCTTAGAAAATTTTTGTTATAGTATCTATAATGGCTTCCGGTTTAGGTGGACAGCCTGACAAATACACTAAAATGGTTTATCCACGCCCCAAACAGTTGCATAAAAATGTGTACTGAACATTCCTCCTGTAATTGTAGACGCTCCTATACCAAGACAAATAAAAATGAAATAGTAACTAAAAACAAATTGTGCAGTAAGGAGCAGCAAGATGAAGGAAAAAACACAATGTACAAAACAAACAGCAGAAAGTTAAATTTGTTACAGTGCAAAGGATTAAAATTTAGAAAATGAAGAAATCAAAAATTCATTTTCTTAAGATTTTTATTATCTGCAATTTTCTTAAGATTTTGTTTATGAATTTTTATCTTTGCTTGATAAAAATGAAGGTAAAAGTGAAATCGTAATAGCTGTTGCAGCAGATAATATCATGTTCATGCACACCGGAAACAAAGGCAAAGGCTGCAACGGTCAGTGGTGCTTGGTTTCTTTTACGATTCTCCATGGAAATGGGTTCCATGGATGCGGAGAAAATGTTTCGGTATCATGAGGAAGTATATTTCAATGATTATTTTTTATATTAATATCCGAAGGATGACGAACATGGCCTTTAAGATTTATGAGAATTGAGAAGATTGAAATTTCACCATTGGTGTGGAATGGAATAATAGCAACAGAGTCTTGGAACATAAAAGGACGATGATGGTGGTTTTTTATTTTTATTTAAAATGTATTAAAAATAATAATGACGTGGTTGTATCAAAAACATCTCAGGAATTGTCCTTAAGTTTTTTCCATAAATTAAAGTTAACAACTTGTCCTATTTTTATTGGCCGTTTGCAAGGAGGACGTGTTACCTACCATCCTATGCAAGAATTTCTCCCATAACAATAACATATTTTGGTTTGGGCATTTGCTCATATAATCAAACCAAAGAATGAATATTTTCATAGTTACGGTACCCGCCATAATATGATTGGTCTCTACCGACAAATCATAGTTTTATTACTTACTTCATACACACTCAATTAACTATTATAAATAAAATTTAACATGTTAGATTTTATTTTTTTTAAAAACCAAAATAGAATATATATATCAGACAACTATAGACACAAAAGAATACAAACAATCCTGTACAAGTCTGGCCTTTATAAAGACCGTGTTATTTTCATTTCAGATACTGGCCTCCCATTTGTTGACTTTATGCCATGTTTCTCCTATATCCTCTCTAACGTCTTAAATAACGACAAACATGTTTAGTTGTTTACTACTTTAACTAGGGACGGACACGTTGAAGGGTCTTTATGCCATGTCCCTCGACCCTCACTACATTTTTCTGTTTCTGAATAACATGGTCGCAATTTGTTTACTAGCTAGCATAGTTTGTATTATTATTGTTTTTGGAAGAAACTAGCATAGTCATATGTAATGTAAAATTGTGTTCTTCAAATAAAATGAACTTGGTTAAGAAATATAGATGTTCTAGTCAATACATTTTTAAAACAATTTTTTTTTTTTCATATTTGTAAAAAAAAGCTAACAAAAAAATTTCATACACCCTGCGTGTCACTATTATATAAGAAAATATATATTTTGTAGATTCATTGAATAAATGATATATATGGTGTATAATATAGACCAAATACATCATTTATTAAATAAATTTAAAATGTTGATTTTTGTTTTTAATAGTTTAGTGTATATAATATATTTATTGCTAGAAATATATATACACATGACCCTCACTATGTGGTATTTCTCGGTCCGTCCCTGTCTTTAACAACCCTCTCTTCATCTATGAACTCGTGATCGGAAGGAATTTTTTTACTCATATTACAAAACATAGCTTTTTTTTTTTACAAAACATAGTTAATAATATTGATACATCCCTCTTCCATAATTCCAACAAAAAAGCCAAATTTGTAAATAAATTTAAAAAAGAAGCCGAAATCGTACTATCCATAAAATGTAGAATATTTATCAAAAACAATGTTGAAAAATTCGTTCACTAGTTTCATTTATTGCTTTCAATATAATCGAGTTTTTCATAGATATTGATTTTCATATTTAATCATCTTTATTCAATATGTATAACTATACTTTTATTATTTATTTATTTTTTTGTCAAGTAGCCTGGTGGATAGAGTTCACACAATTTAATTGTGGAGAAGTGGGGTGTCCGGAGTTCGAACCCCAGCCCCTGCATATAATATACAATATCCCTAGCAACTGAGATAAGCTCACGGGATATGTATAACTATACTTTAATTGCTCTCAAAAAAAATTATACTTTAATTGAAAAAAAATTACGACTTCATAGAGTGATATGATATAATCGAACTTCCAAGTTAAATGCTTTAAATTGAAAATATGCGCTCTCTCCATCCCAAAATAAATGAGTGATTTGAAAAGAAAAATAATAATAATTTATGACTTATTTAACTTTTCAATACAATATTAATTATTATTTTTCTAATTAATACTACTTTAATCACTCCAAATTCAATATATATTACTTTGCATTTATGATAATGAAAAATACACCCGTATTTATCAAAACACCGTCAAAACTATTTTTCTTAATACTTCTGAAATGAGAAGAAAAAAAACTCACATACGATGGGACAGAGTGAGTAGTTATCAAACTCATTTTTCTGATACAATATAATATAATAATAACGTGTTCTTTTCCAAGATTAGACACACTAAAAGTGATGGAGACATACTCTTCTAACACAGGCTTAATTAAGATCTACCCTTAAACTAGATCAGCTGCATTGGGATAGGTTGTGTCGTTGCTTCCATTGGCTGAATCCTTAGTCTTGAATATTGATGAGAACATGGTAGAAATCTTTACCACCATTACTTTTATAATCCAACAAACCGAGATTTTAAGTGGGTGGCGAGCAAGTATAATTAGTATAGACACCCCTACGAAGAGCACAACCCAAAATACTTGTCGCAGCAACAAGATGGAGAGGAGGGAAGCCAGAGAAAGTACTCCAAAGAGGCAAATGGCAGAGCTAAGAATTTGTTCTCGATGGCCACCGGGAGTCTTCGTGTAGATCTTGATTCCGATCAGCATGCAGTAGATGCAGGTGGATGTCAAGAAGATTTGCATATGAACTTTGTGATCATCAAAGGGAGATACTTTCTTGTTTTGGTACTTCACTTGCAATGCACCAAAGAGTATTGCATAAACAAACGCAAAGATGAAATGGTATGGGAGGTCTTGATCCTTCAAAGTAGTTGGTAATCTAGTTGATAAGAAATTTGACCCAATTAAAATAAATAAAAGAGGCTATAGTTCAATAAAAGATTTTTAAAATGCAATAGAATCAAAGCCATGTTTATGTACAGTGAAGAATCATATAAATAGGGTTTTGATGATACTTTTTTTTTTTTTTTTGAAAGAAAGAGACCTTTTATTAATGATTGGAGTTAACGTTGTACAAAGCCATATTTGGAATTTCTTCTTGTGGAAGAGAGATATAATAATAAATTAGAAAAGAACCAAACATTTAAGAACTTTTAAATCATAAATGGAAGACTAATAATACATTGGTTGATTATAATAAACGACATAAGCAGTTCACTTACTTGATTTTTCTGTTTTTCAAGCTATTCCTGCCACCGACCGGAAATCTGGTAGGCAGTGGAGTGCGTCCAGCCATTGATGAATCCACACCTGAAATAGAAGAATGGTATAGAATAAACTTTTTTAGGGGAAGACTAGCATATAATATCGTTAGATTAGACGGTGTATCTATATACAGACATTGATGTTTAGTGCCACGATTTTTTTTTTGTCTTTTGTAATATGAAATTTATATATCTAAAAGTTATTTGGTTACATCGTATATCTATGTGAATGAATGAACGCTAACTATCATTTTCTCCGAGAGGAGGATTTGTCCGTAGTAGTAGCCATCTAACTATCATTTTCTCCGAGAGGAGGATTTGTCCGTAGTAGTTTGACTATGTGAATGAATGCTATCATTTCTCTGAGAGGAGGATTCTCCCGTTGTAGTTTGACTATGTGAATGAATGAATGCTAAATACCACTCTGAGAGGTTTTTGAGAGAATGGACTACACAACCCTTATTATTCAACAAGTACGTACTAATAGTAATAAAATTTCATAAAAATCTCGTGGGAACATGCATCCATAAGGTAGATAGATAATCAAACCTATAACTTGTATTGGCCAGAAATCATGATGGGAAATATTTTATTGCGTTGCATTCTGGCCATTTTCCCTAACCATAAATTTTATTTTTTTCTCCATATTTTGATTTTGCAGCCTAGAATCACAGATACTTCATATTATTCGTAATTGAAGTTACCCTTATTATGCATGTTCCCACGACATTTTTATGAAATTTCATTACTACTAGTACTTGTTGATATGTATATGTCAAATATCCTTAAAGAAAAATGTAATATATCAAATAATTTTAATCAGACTTGTAATAATGTTTTCAAAAATATAAATAGAATGCTCCAATGTGTGAGAGGGTTGATGCAAGTAGGTGTAAAAAAAAGCTTTGAACTTAATAGAATGCTCAAATATACACAATCCCGCGTTAAAACAGTGACGGGAGAAGGTTCCCACTAGTTTCCTTTTAAAAAAAAGGGTAAATTACACAAGAAGTCTTTTAAGTTTGAGGTTTGTAATATATTAGACCCTGACCCGTACGATGTACGAGTTTGTTTCGATTTTCATATAAGCATTAAATTATATTATTAGTTGTCGACATGTTTAAATAAATTATGTATAACATTTCAATAAAGACTACAATGAGCAAAGTGCACAGAAGCTGGAACTCATTATACAAAATTTAAACAATGAGCTAATTAAATTGTTCAAAACACACAGACTTTTGGGTTTAGATTGCGAAGGAGAAAGGAGAAAAAAGGGTTCAAAACCGTTCAGAAAGAAAGGAAAAGGAATTAATTGGTTTTTTGAAAAGGAGTTTAATATTGGATATCATGTAGTGGAAGCCAAATGATATTAAAAAAACAGCAATTGACTTGTTGGTCAAAGTGCTTTCAAGTAACCAATATGGTGTGGTGTGGGTTTGAATCTTTGGAGAGAATTTTTTTCATAAGTATTTTTCAAATCCCTTAAAAAAGGCAGGATTAGGGTTAATCAGGACTGTTTAACATTTATATATATTAAGATTGGTCCTTTAAACAAAATAATTTTAAATGAAGAAGATATAAATAGCCACCTTTGACCAAAGAAAATAATTTTAAATGAGAAAGATAAAAATAACCACCAATAGAAAATAAAAATAAAATATTTATATCTTATATCAATCTTAAAATATTTTATCTAATGTATTTGTAAACTAGCTAAGAAATCTTCAACTATTTAAAAAATGGTAAAGGCTAAAGAGTGTCATTAAGACATTGGTTAAGAGAACAAATTTAGAAAAGTTGTATTGTAAAATTGTGAAAAATGATTGATTTGACTTTTTAAAAGTTAAAAAATGGTTGAATTCAATACAAATTTACTATTTTTTGTTTCCTTAACTAGTGCCCTTGGTTAGCATAACCCTTAAAAATTATGATATGACTTCAAGACTTATTCCACGCTGTTTTCTGGCTGATCATTGGATGCCACTTGTGAAAGACATGTTTTGCAAGAAAATTGTTGTTCAAACATATAAGAAGGCTTAAACACACATATAAAAGACTGTAATACCCCTCGACAATTAATTGCCGCCGGTTTCAATTTCCTCGACAGTTAACTGCCGCTGGATCCCTTTTTCCACGGCAGTTAACTGACGATGCGTCCTTATGCCAATGCAGAGGCAAAAGCTTCATTTTTTGAACCTGTCAGGTGGTTAAAACACAAAACACAACATATTGACATGTTTTTTTACACAATGGTTCAAATCACAAAACAAAGTTGACGCAAATTCACAACTTAAATAAACCAACATTTTTACCATTAAAGAAAGTAAGATATCCCAACGAAAATTAATGTCATCCAAATACGAACATACAAACCAATGTCATCAAAATACCAAAAGTAAAAAACAAGTCATAAATAAGAACTACAAGTAATCCTATTCCTGGTTCTGGTCCTGTTGATGCTGCTGTTGCCGCCTCCTCGGCCTCTGGCTTTGCCTCCTGGTCAATATCGGCGTGTTGTGCTCCCTAACATGGCACAAGGACGCATACAAATTGATGAGGGGCTCATGACCTCCTCATGACCCAAATGCTCATCAGCATGGGTAACAGCGCCACTAACAATGTCATAGGTATCAAGCGAGCTTCTTGCCTCGTACTGCTCACACTGTTGTGCAATGATCTGCTCTTCATTTACTGGCCTAGAAATATCTCCTAGAAGAGGTGGCAAAATCTGAGGGTGAGACACCCTAGTTTACGATAACACATAGTCATCCCTCATCCTCCATGTCCCCTCTCCTGCCGGCTCACCCCAATCAGGCTCCTTAAGCGTGTGAGTGCAAAAGTCAAGGAATGCCTGCACAATCTGAGGCGGTCGCAGCTCTAACACATCCGTCGGATGTCTAGGGACGGTCTGGAAGTATCCGTACTACCGCAAAACTCTCTCAGGCAAGTGACGGTACACCCTAACAACACCGCACATAACCTAGCCTGAATACCAGAAAATCTCCTCAAAACCTTGGATCTTCATGTGCTCTTCGTACGACCTCCAACATACGTCATCAAACTGCAAATGATCAAGCAATGAGCGATACGGCACACCCTCTCCATGTCCCTTCTGTAACGTCCACTTCGCTGCAACCAGATAGTTTTCAATATAGTTGGGATTTGTATCAACACTGAAAAAGTCAGGAAAATGCGCCAAAAACCATCCCTGCACAAACCAAAGAAATCACATTTATAAGTTATTATGCACGAAAAATATAACAAAAAAATAAAAGTTAAGGTTCAAATGTGACAATTTTTTACAGTGAATAGTGTCACGCTTCCCCCAAGAGCTCTATCTCCAGGCAAAGAGGCCTCAGCTAAATAGTGGTATAGGTATGCCAATGTCATCCCTCCCAAAGAATAATTACGCATCCCTGCGTAGCCGTCGTCTCTGGTCGTGAGATAGACCAACTCGATGTGTTTGTTGCTTTTATCACCAAACAACAAGCATCCAACAAGATACAGGAGATAACACTTCACAAAAGCAGTCCTAACCCTCTACAGCTCCTTTGGATCCGCCAATCTAGTAGCAGTATCAAGGTACCTCGAATAATTCTCCCTCAGCGTCTTATAACTAATATAACCACCATACTCTTCACTGCAATTTTTCACTGCATCCGCCTGAGACACACCTAAGTGCCTCAGCATAAGTACCACTCCCTCAGTACGAGACATCTTCTTCGGGTGGCTCAACATCCGCCCTTCAATCGGAAGATGCATAAGACATGCCACATCATCCAAAGTAACGGTCATCTCCCCCAAGACCATGTGAAAATTGTTGGTCTCGGGATGCCACCACTCGCATAAAGTCATCATCAAAGCATGAGGCACAGTGGCATAGCCCAGAAAACCAAATCATGTAACCCGCTCTCCTTAAGTGGACCCCAAAACCATTTTGCATTATCATTTGGACGTCGTAGACTCAAAATCTTAGCCCCATGATTAATTGGTTTTACAATACGCACCTTACGAACCTGAAATAATAAAAAAATAAACATATTTTAAACAACTTAAACAATGTAAACATTTAACTAAACAAAATAAAACATAACACATGCAAAAATAAAAATCACAAATTTAAATAGCCGCATATATTTTTAATTTAAGACATAACACATTTAAAACTTAAAAACACACATAACAAAATTAGTACATTTAAATTGGCACGCATGTTTAATTTCAATTTAGATTACGCGTGGCATTTTAAAAATTTAATTCCGCGCACTAATTTAAAACATAAAGAAAATAATTAAACAAAAACACATATAAAATTTGATATAATAATTAAACAAAAACACATATAAAAAATTAAAACATTTAAATTGTGTTGCATATGAAAAATTTTAGACAATTAAAAATAACACTTACGTTATTTGAATTATACCAGAGCGGCAATGCCACATGGTTGACATAAGAGTGCAGCAGAGATGTATCTTCTGGTCCTCCAGGAAAGAGAGGCTGCAAAGGTAACGTCGTTGGGGCTGCCGCTGCTGCAATGTTATCCTGGTCTGGTATATGCTACTAGTCATACCCACCATCAGTGGCACCGTGGTGTATCTCATCCTGAAAATCCAGGTACTCCATCTGGGTCGGATCAACCACCTGTGACTATTCAAGTTGTGTAGCCTGAGAATTCCATGAACCATTTGCCCTCTCTTTACCTCTTCCCCTTTTTGGGATTTGCCCGCTTTGCCTCTCCCGCTGGTGGCTTTGTGTCATCGCACGCCTACCACCAATCATCTTAGATTGATCAATCGGCTGCCCCTGGTGCTGATCAGACATATCTACACAAAAATTTTAAAAATTAACATCATTCAACTTATACATTCAACCACTTTATCAAACACATTAAACCTAAAAATAACCTAAACTTTCACATTCAACCACTTTATCAAACATTCACATTCAACCTAAACATTATCAAACACACTATGATTCACATTCAAACATAAATAATCAAACACATTATCAAACACATTCAACCTAAACTAAACATAAACATTCACATTCAGTGAAAATCAAAACCACATTCAACCTAATTCAATATACACTTTATCAAACTACAATTAACATCATTTCCATAACCTAAACTAACTCAATAATCAATATAATTTTCATTTGGGCATTTTATCAAACACTTTGTGTGCAAAGTATCAAACATACTAAAAATATGTTATTTTTCCACCATTCAAACATCAATTAAAGCAACTACATTCATTTATAAACTACATGCAATCATCAAAATTTCAATTCCTACATCAACCCTAACTACAAGCAAACTACTCAAATATTTCAAAAAAAAAAACCACACAAACTAACACTATGATTAAAAATAAGTCAAGGTACTTACTTGTGATTAAATGAAGATGATTCACTTAATTTTGCTCAAAAAACGAATTGAAGGAGTTGGATATGCTTTTGGAAGTTTTTTGAACAATTGAAGGAAACTAGAAAACTGAGTTTTTGTTTCTGCTTATGTTCAGGACGCATCGGCAGTTAACTGCCGTAGGAAATGGTGTTAGTTAACTGCCGAAGTTTTCCTCGGTAGTTAATTGCCGCCGGTTCTATATTCTACACATTTCTGGACAATTTCATTAAAAAAAAAAATACTAAAATTAACTTTAAAATAGGGGTCAAAAGTAGTGATTGAAACTTTTATAGGGACTAAAAGTTGAAGAAAATTTTTAGAGGGGCTAAAATGAAAAGATGATATATTTATACGGACCAAAAACATATTTAACACTTACATAAAATATACCGTATTTTTATCTTTATCTCTTACTTATAAATGTTAACCCATCTCGCTATACTTAATCTAATTTTAACCTATATTTTCCCTTCAGACATTTGCATTTAATGTTTATCTAAAGTAAAATAAAATAAAATCATGTTCCTAATTAGATGCTATTTTTTTGGAAATGAATAAGCGTTAACCCGTCTCGTTGTATCTCTTACTTATAAAGGTTAACCCGTCTCGCTATACTTAACCTAATTTTAACCCAATTTTTCCTCCACACTTTTGCATTTAATGTTTATCTAAAAAAAAATTAAATTAAATTATGTTCCTAATTAGATGCTATTTTTTGGAAAGGAATAACTGTTAACCCGTCTCGTTATGTCTCCTACTTATAAATGTTAACTCGTCTCGCTATACTTAACCTAATTTTTCCCTCCACAGTTTTGCATTTAATGTTTATCTAAAGTAAAATAAAATCAAATTATGTTCCTAATTAGATACTATTTTTTTGGAAAGTAATAACCATTAACCCGTCTCGCTATATCTCTTACTTATAAATGTTAACCCTTCTCATTCTACTTAACCTAATTTTTCCCTCCACACATTTGCATTTCATGTTTATCTAAAGTTAAATAAAATTATGTTCATAATTAAATGTTATTTTTTTGGAAAGGAATAACCGTTAATCCGTCTCGCTATACCTAACCTAATCTCTTACTTATAAATGTTAACCCGTCTCGCTATACTTAACCTAATTTTAACAAAATTTTTCCATCCACACTTTTGCATTTAATGTTTATCTAAAGTAAAATAAAATTATGTTCCTAATTAGATGCTATTTTTTTGGAAAGGAATAATCGTTAACCCGTCTCGTTATATCTCTTACTTATAAATGTTAATCCGTCTCGCTATACTTAACCTAATTTTTCCCTCCACACTTTTGCATTTAATGTTTATCTAAAGTAAAATAAAATCAGATTATGTTCCTAATTAGATACTATTTTTTCGGAAAGGAATAACCATTAACCCGTCTCGCTATATTTCTTACTTATAAATGTTAACCCGTCTCGCTATACTTAATCGAATTTTAACCTCATTTTCCTCCACACTTTTGCATTTAATGTTTATCTAAAGTAAAATAAAATTATGATCCTAATTAGATGCTATTTTTTTGGAAAGGAATAATCGTTAACGCGTCTGGCTATTTCTCTTACTTATAAATGTTAATCCGTCTCGCTATACTTAACCTAATTTTTCCCTCCACACTTTTGCATTTAATGTTTATCTAAAGTAAAATAAAATCAAATTATGTTACTAATTAGATGCCATTTTTTTGGAAAGGAATAACCGTTAACCTGTCTCGCTATATCTTATTTATAAAAGGTCTTAAGTCTATTAGTCAACTTTTTGGAGCCAAAATTGTTGTTGCACTTTTCCTTCCTAATTTTTTGTTGTTTATTTATATTATAAGAATATATGATCGTGTATCTTATCTTATTTATAAAAGGTCTTTAAGTCTCTTAGACAACTTTTTGGTGTCAAAAATTGTTGTTGCAATTATCCTTCCTATTTTTTGTTGTTTATTTATATTTTTAGAATATTTGATCGTGTATCTTATTTATAAAAGGTCTTAAGTCTTTTGGACAACTTTTTGGAGCCAAAAAAGTTGTTGCACTTTTCCTTCCTAATTTTTTGCTGTTTATTTATATTTTTAGAATATGATCGTGTATCTTATTTATAAAACGTCTTAAGTCTCTTCGACAACTTTTAGGAGCCAAAAATGTTGTTGCATTTTTCCTTCCTAATTTTTTGTTGTTTCTTTATATTTTTTGAAAATGATCGCGTATCTTATCTTATTTATAAAAGTTTGTAAGTGTCTTCGACAACTTTTTGGAGCCAAAAAAGTTGTTGCACAATTCTTTCCTAATTTTTTGTTGTTTCTCTATTTTTTTTAGAAAATGATCGTGTATCTTATTATCTTATTTATAGAAGGTCTTAAGTCTCTTAGACAACTTTTTGGAGCCAAAAATGTTGTTGCACTTTTCCTTCCTAATTTTTTGCTGGTTATTTATATTTTTAGAAAATGATTGTGCATCTTATTTATATTATCTTATTTATAAAAGGTCTTAAGTCTCTTAGACAACTTTTTGGAGTCAAAAATGTTGTTGCATTTTTCCTTCCTAATTTTTTTGCTGTTTATTTATATTTTTAGAAAATGATCGTGTATCTTATTTATAAAAGGTATTAAGTCTCTTAAACAAATTTTGGAGCCGAAAATGTTGTTGAAGTCTAATGTACCTCAGGGGTTTTATTATTTGTGTTTTGGAAGCATTATCAATGATTTTTTCATAACAAGGATTAGACCAAGGGTTAACCCTAATCCCTATCAATGATTTTTCATAACAAGAATTGGACCAAGAGTCAACCCTAATCCTTTATCTATTTACATT
>Ga0315915_1007280_pt1 | contig 13275 bp, 10 predicted proteins | sample MpolbnodulesMG_FD_207738 | JGI IMG/M metagenome (GOLD analysis project Ga0315915, IMG submission 207738) | Medicago polymorpha root nodule microbial communities from Los Angeles, California, United States - branched nodules | ecosystem: Host-associated > Plants > Roots > Nodule | place: USA... | reverse complement strand
TATATGTCTTTCTTGAATCCTAAAACCTCTTTAAAAAATGGTATACAATGAGAACTAAAATCTCTTGGATGAAATGCCTTTGTAGTACTTTGATATCGGCTGTGAACATTGCTTGTATTGGTCTATGATCTGAAAGTTTTGACTCACTCCTGTTGTAATTTATTTGTTTCATTCCTTTGCCAAACCATATTCCTTTACAAAAATTAGAACAAATCCATACTCCTGTTGTAATTGACTCCTTTGCCAAACCATCAAATATTAAATCAAAGAATACCTCTTATGTACTAAAAATTGATTCCTTCGCAAAGAAAAATGATTCCTTTGCCAAACCATACTCATGTTGTAATTGATTTGCTTCATTCCATTGCTTGTAATAGTCTATTATTCAAAGATTTCACATAAACCGAACCATATTCCTTCGCAAAAATTAGAACAAATCTCGTCGGAGCCCCAAAAGCTAACCCATAAACCGAACCAACCCCACCTCTTCACCGAAGAATGAAGCATGGCGGCGGATCTAGCAAGGTTCGAATCTGCAAAACGGCTCAAACAAGAAAAAGGGTGGTGCGGCCGCTAGAACAGCAAAAACCACCAAATTCACCATCTGCATCTTGTTAATGTTGATTTGGATTTGGGAGGATAAACAAGAAAAGGTTGAGGGTAGAAGAAAGGAGGAGAAAAAAGATGAGAGATCGCAGGAGGAAGAAGTTTTTTGGGAATTTAGGGATTTGAATCCCCTTTGAAATGGGTTTTTCATTGGTCGGGTCATAACACCCATTCCAACAGGCCTGATCCATTAAAAAACCGTAAAAAAAATGCCACGTCAGCAATCTGTTTGGTGATTGGGCATAATTTGACGGCAGGGACTAACGGAAGAAAATGTAGGAATTTTAAAAACATTTATTGAAATGTAAGGACTATTCTTCAAAGGATGGCAAAATGTGAGGACCAATAACATATTTAACCCTAACATATATATCTACAAATTATTAATTCCTTTTTAGGAAGCGGAACAAAATGTTTTCTTTCTAGTTTTTAGTTTTCTCCTTGAGCATCTAAAGATATCATTTAAAAATTATTTAAGAAAACTAAGGAAAAGTTTTTTGAAAACTAAATGATATTTTTGTCGATCAATTCAATAGTTCAAAAAGAATTTTGAAAATGTGAGAAACTAGATAGATCGAGTAAAAAACACAAGACACTTCAAACCTTTATATTTAAGGTTTCCATTATCAAATATCTTTATTCCAGCATGGTTTTAAGTGCAAAGTAGGGATGGCAATGGGTACCCATTGGGCAGGGTACCATAGTGTCCATCCTCGTACCCGCGTTTTAAAAAAATTCTCATACCCGAGCCCGTACCCTCATGTGCAATAAGTTTGGTGGCTGTCCCCATACTCTATGGGTACTTAAGTGCCCATACTCGAACTCATTACCCGCACTTTCACAACAAAAAGATAATAAATAATAAAAAATATCACAACATAATTAAAATATGATATGAAATATTCTAAATCAACATATAAAATATTACACATCATATTATTTAGCCAAATAAAAGCATCTAAAATATAAAAAATAAGTGCATATTACAATAAATATCAAAGATTTTGGATTAATTAACTAAATTTAATATAAATAAAATTATTAGTATAGTATATATAATGTGCAGGCATGGGGCGGGCACTAGAGTGCTCGTACCCGCACCCATACCCGTTCTAATTTGTGGGTAATTACCTGTGCCCATGCTCATACCCAACAATGCGGGTATTTACCTGCCCATCATGGGTATTTTTTGCGGGTGTCCACTGGGTTTGGGTCCAATTGCCATCCCTAGTGCAAAGTCATGACTAGTGACAATTGAAGGCGGAGGAGACACACGAAGGGTTTGATTGGGCTGATCATTTAGCATGTTTTCATTAAGTATATGTTATGAAAGCTCTTTTCCCTGACATTTGTTGTTCTCACTTGCAAATTTGGTAAAAAAAACACATGGAAATTACGCATTTGACTTCAATTGCAACTAACCATCATTCAGTGGTCGTACTCGTAACGGTGGTTAACTGCAGTTGGCGCTTCAACGATAGTTAACTACAGTTGTTCCAGCAGTGGTTAACTGTTGTCGGCTATGCAGTAAGTTTTGTGGTCAACAAAGTATCATAAATTTTCTTCGTTATTAATGTTCGGCATTTAATATAATTATAAGTCTATGTTTCGGCAATAATCTATTTACCTTTCATTTTGTTTTATTCTGATATTTGTTATTTCATAAACTTTTGTGAAGTTAAAAATGTCTGAAGATGCACAAATTGAAGTTCATGTCTGATATTCCGCTTTCAAGAAGACGATTAAAGTTTTTTTAACTCTGATCGACACAATGGATGAGTTGAAGACACAACTTAACAAATATTTTGTCTATCTTGGTGAAAATCACATTACATCTTATGTATTTGTACAAGTACCATGTGTAGATCTGGGGGCGGATAAAGATGAAGACATGTGGAAAACTGTTTATTATCATCAGGTTATTCATGATGATAGCGATGAAAATAATAGATTATATCTCTGTGTTCATTCCAACTGCAGCCACTTAGATTGTCAGTAGAGATTTTTTTTGTGGTGGCCGGGGTTTGAACTCCGGAGCTTGCATATATTATGTATTGTCTATATCAACTGAGATAAGCTCACGAGGACGATTGTCAGTAGAGATTTAATGTCATTTTATGGGCTTTTAACTTTATTCGTGTATTGTTGTGTAATGTGTTGCCTAATGCTTCATTTTTGTTGAATTTTAAATATTTGTGTAGTGTTAAATTATTAACGTAATCTCGAATTGATTTAATGTTAATGAATTATGAAAAATTATATAGTGTTGTTGCTTATGACTTGGTATAATTGGTGTATTGGTTTTACTTCCTCTAAATTTTCGTTCTGAATTACAGGTCATGGACCAAAAAAAAACATCACGAGTTAAGTTGTGTAATTGTGCAAATAGTTCTTTATCATTTGAAAAGAGTACAATATGAGTTAAACCATTTATTAAAAAAAAAAACTGAGTTCAACCATAAAGAACTTTTGCAAATAAAGTAAAGATATAAGGAAAGAGAGAAAGACACGATATGTTTTATACTAGTTCACAATCTAGCTGACTGCTACCTTTTAGTCTCATCAGTGGACAGAATTTGTCTCTATACAGTCAATGACTTAATCGACTATAATCATTCGATTACAATCACTAATTAAAGTATGTTTTGCAAACTTGTTATACATCGGATTTTCTGCTAGATATTTGATTCCCAAGTCATTTCCTTCTCAATCATCATGGCTTCGTCAAGCTCATTGAGTTTCCTGACTTAGTCTGAATCAACCTCATCTTCTCAAAGATTCTGGCTCACTTGAGTCCTTTGAGGAGTCAAATATTTAATATCTTTTCAAACCCTTTTTGGATAAAAGGTTGTTGTCACTAACCAATCAATTACAACAGAGGATGAGTTTGTATATGTGTGATACAAAGTTAGAGATTGCTTTGATTACTCTCATCTTGATAGGATATTACATTTCAGTCATATATCGGTACAAGTGTAACAATACAATTTGATTGATGTACAATATGATATAATAACTTTCACTTGAGAGGATATATATGAACAACCTTTTACAATCTCTTTTTCTATAAATAAAATGTCATAGGTTATTCATTAATTGACATTAGTTTTCTAATCTCTCAGGGTTATGATGAGCAGATTCTACCAACTTGTGTTCACACATTTTTATCTCTTTTTATATAGCCATAGTATGATATATCTCTTAGATATTTGCTTTGACACTCTTTGCTATCTTTCTAGTGGGAGACACATGTTCTTCAGATTTTTTATGTGTTGTGGTTTCACTCACTATGGAGTTGTTGAGTTATGGTGTTCAACATATTATGTATTGGCACACGATAACACACTTTGTGTTCTTTAAGCACACTCCTTTATTTGGTTTCTTCACATGAAAACTTATCCAAAAGTATATTTCTTGGTATTTGAAGGATTCTTACATCAGATGTTGATGGGTGGTTGACTTTTACATAGTTTTGACTAGAGAATAAGCTTGATTGATTAAATGTAGACTACACAACACAACTAGAGATGATTCAACAAACCAGAGGCAGACGCTCGTTTATAGTCTTTGACCACTGTGACCAGACGATCGTTGTAACAAATGCTTATTTTGCAAGAGTTAAATTTATGATATTATAGTGCCATATGATGCTTTTGTTCACTCTGTTGTCCAAGACTTACTTTTTGATCAAATGATTATTTTGGTTTTGCCTTGCATGACATCTTTTGTACTTTAACTTACGATAGATATCTAAGATCCAATGGTTTCTTTTATAACAAATAAATCAAAATTAAAAAAAGCCAATGAGGTCTTTGGTGGATCACCTACAATATTCAATGAAGCTCCGATACCTGACACGATACGGATACGATACGACACTGATACGGCAATACGAGAAATTTTTTAAAATTCCCGATACGATACGACCTCGATACGTTATTAAAAAATTAAATTTAAAATTAATAGTATAAGTGCACAGTGTATAAACATAACTAAAAATGATAATAAACAAACATTCATAATCATAAGTACTATATAAAAAAAAACACCTTTGTCTAATATTGAGTACTTAATAGTTAACACTAATTTAGATCTAAAGCAAACAGATTGTTCCCAATTAGAGAGAAGAACAAAAGAAACATAACATAAGAGAGAAGAGAAGTAGAGTAAAATTCAATCGGTGGTGGTTAGAAGAGGGAATAACTATTGCTATGTGGTGACGAGAAACCCTATTTTTTTGGGTTAGAAGAGACAATATGTTTTTGATAGCGCTGTCAGACTTGTAATTTTATTTCTTATTTTTTTTTTTTTTAAAACGACATATATAAGACAGAAGTATCGGTGTCGGAGTACAAGTTAGCCGTGTCGGAGTACAAGTTAGCTGTATCTGACACGTATCGGTCATTTTTTTTCAAAAAAATAAATATTAATTGCCCGATACTTCTCCGATACGCGTATCGGAGCGTATCGATATCGGATACGTATCAGATACAATTCTTCACCATTTTTGAAGTACCGGGGCTTCAGATCAATCTTAAACATTTAGAGTTAAATCCTAACATAAAAAACCTACTTGAGTAACCGAGATATAATTTAGAGACTCAACCTTGGTTATATTATGACCGAAAAAATTGAACTATAAATTTCACTTACTTATTTAAATTGCGCATTGATGTTGTTGTAGTTTGAATCTTTCTGAAATTTTACCTATCAATCTTCACCATAAGCATCTATTAGATTGATGGTTAAAGTTTTCTGAAACTGATCTCTATTAGCTTAATTTGGTTATATTATGACTGAGAAAACTGAACTATAAGTCTCAATATCTATTTAATATTATGCACTAAAATTAGCTCCAAATGTACATGGATAAAGTTCCTCTCCCAACTCCTAGCAACAAATATTTGTCCATCAATCTTCACCATATATAATCACCTTATTGATAAACTCCATGTTAGTTGTTCTAACTAAACGTGTAATATCTAATATTTTTTTATTTTCAGTAGTAACATGAATATCCATTGCCACCAAACTCCAAATGGTAATACAAATTTTTTAAAGAAAATTGTCGAGTACTCCATGCATATATCGGCACTCCTATCAACGGGATCCAAGTAAATCTTTATGTGATCAACCTCTCAGGAGTTCATTCTTTGATCTCCTTAAACCCGTGTAAAAAAAAATTCTTCCGCATGATTCACCGGACATTGAAATTCCCCATCATCATCAACCTTAATGAAGACATCGTTGCCTCCATTGTTGATTCTTTCCCTCCATCTTTTATCTTCACCTTTACAGCTCGTGACTCGTCATCTTCTCTTGAAAATTTTGAGACATTGGCCCATATCTTATAAGAACAAAACCACACATTCTTGAGTTGATATTCAAGGCTGCATACATATTTTACCCCCACAAATCTTGCAAAACCGAACACTTTTCCTTCTTTGTTTCTCTCTTTTTGGAATGAATACGTCAGTTGCATCCAAATTTTGAAAATGATCTATCTACTTGCTTAATTTGTATACCGGCTGGACGAAGCTATAAATTATACTTAAGGGTGACCATGTTTTTTTGAGATAAAGAAGAAAAAAAATCAAATGCACAACATATACAAACAATTTAATTAGAAATCATAAGAGATATTCAAGTTCTTTAAAAAGAAAAGGAGATGTTCAAGTAAAATATATTCAAAACTATATGAAATTTCAAGGATATAAGAATGATTAGTATCTTGAGACTTACTAGAGAATAAAAAGACTAAAGTGATTTTTGAATAGTAAAGAAAGAAAATCTGAAACAAATTAGAAAATGCAAATGTAGGAGGATGAATTCACTGTGATATAACGAACAATCAGTTACGGATCCAGGACCCAGGATCTGGGATGCACACTTTTTAACTTTTTAACAATCATTATAATATATAAATATAAAATGAAAATTCTATGGGGAAGTCGTGAATGATTTTCTGATGAAGTTAACACTATAACATCAAAAGTGTAGTGAGTAACACCCCACTGTTTGTACAGTAGTATCAAAAGTTCAGTCCTCATAGTATCATCAATTCATCAGATTAACAAGACTACACTTAATCTAATTTTATCTTACCTTATTTTAAGTGTAACACCCCACAAAGTGTAACACTTAAGACTATCACATAATATCATCAAATCTATTTGCATGTTAAAGATGTCAACGATAAAATAGTACATTTAAGTCCAAGATGTTGCAAGCATTACTAGATGAATTACTATTGATCATTAGTCAATAATCAACAATTTAAAAATGAATCAAGCATTAAAATCAAAATTAACTTTTTCAAAAAAATCAGTTTTTTGATTGCACCGTAGAAGCTCCCTAAATAAAAAATTCAAAATATTAAGTGTAGTAACTTTTTAGTGATATATATATATATATATATATATATATATATATATATAAGATATTAATTTTTAGTGTAGCAATTTTTTCTTCGTCTAGTTCAGAATTCGCTTCACTACGTAGTTCGAATGCACAAATGTAGTTCTTGAAGAGTTGGATATGTGGAAAGAAGAAAGAACTGCAAGAGAAAGTTTACTTCCCGGACAATTTTTTTCTAAAAAAAATAATGCAAATCAAACCGAGAGGATTAACATTTTAGCTGTAAACTTTATTTATGTGTATCATGCTTATCTGTTAAAGGATGGAGCTAGGTAGCACATAACTAACTTTTTCAAGAAGTAGGCAAAAGGAAGGAGGAAAAGAAAAGCAATAATTTTACGGAAAACATGTTTGCTAACACCCATGTTATGGGCATCTCTTGAGACCACATGGAAACTGGCATTGCAAAATTGCAGAGCCAACATGACCGCAAATTGCAGCTGAAAGTGTTCCGACATGAAGCATCACATTCTTCTCCTCAAAGACTCTGGATAAGCCATTAATTAATTTAGGTCTAACTATAATCTTGGCTAATGTTATAAGATTAAGAAGGTAGGAAGGAAATGGACGTGTTGATGGAAAAAAAAACAGCTAAAATAGTCCCACGTTGAAAGTCACAACCATAATACATTGCCTTAGTATTACACTATAGTAGATGGAAAGAATAGTCCCACATCGGAAGTATGGAGACAACAGAAAGGAGAGTTAACCTTATAAATTGGCAGCGTGTATCTCAGACATCTATACTTCTTACAAAGCAGAAATGCAAAATTCGTTGTTCTGTCAACTACCAGCTGGTTCCGGCCTTCTCAGCCCTTGGTGGATTTGAATGGAGGGATTTTTACCCTGTATGGTGAGATTTTCACTTTACCCTATTGTCTGTGGTGTTTACAGCTATTTTTAGGTCTGTTTGGTCTACCGATAGCTCATCAGTCCTTATAGGTTGGCTGCAGCTGCTATTATTTCAAATTCGTTGTTCTTCTTCTATCCTTTTGCGCAGAGATGTGGAAAATTTCCCCTTTGTGTCAGGGTTTCAGTTTTTCTCAGGTGGTAGATTTATTCGAGCTAGCAATGGCTGAGATCGGAGATAGGCTTCATAACCTCATTATTTTGGGTATAAATAGGACCATCCGTTGGGTATCTTCCCACACATATCGAAATATCGAATTCGGCTTCTTGAGAGATTATAGATGGAAAGGTCATTTGATTCTTTGCCTGAGATTGTTCCTGGAAAAGATGGTTGGAGAATTAAGGTTCGCATTCTCAGAATCTGAGAAGTTCCAACCTTTTTGAGGCCAGATCAGACCAACTCCATTGAGATGGTTCTCATTGATGAGAAGGTATGTTGTCACTATATCCTTTTTTTAGGTTTTTATTTTGAACTTAATGCTCTTTTCTTTCTCAACTGAGGTTTTTGGGTGTGTTGTTGGCGCATCAGGGTGCCAAGATCCATGCGAGTATTAGGAAGCAGCTTCTGTACGTTTTCCAGTCCAAATTAAGCGAGGGAAAGGTGTACAAGATGTCTTTTTTCTCTGTTGCTCCCAGCATTGGCTCCTACCGTACTACTCTTCATCCCTACAAGTTAGTGTTCCAGATGAAAACTAAGGTGCAAACGTCTGATATTCTGGTCATCCCCACCTGTGGAGTTTCCCTTAGCAAGATAGCTGATGTTTGTGGCCATGCTGTGGAATATGATTACTTAGTTGGTAATAGACAATGTTGATAAATCTCTATAGTATGTTGTTTATGTGTGTATGTCATTAATTTCTTTGATGTTGGTTTTCTAATCTGTTGTATTGCCATATGTGATAGATGTTATTGGAATGATGACTGCCATCTCTCCTGAAAGGGAATATGTCAGGGATGGTAAGGTCACTAAGATGGTAATTCTTGAATTGACTGATGATAGGTGAGCATCTGCAGTGTTGTGTTTACTTTTGAATCAAGTTTAATTTCCATCTTCTTTTGTTGTGTTACATTTGATTTGATTGCACCTTTGATGCGCAGTGGAAAGTGTGAGGTTGCCCTATTTGGTGAGTATGTAGATGCTGAGTGTTGAGAGTGGATTGCCCGTTTTTTTGATCCAGTTTGCTAAGGTCAAAATTTTTCGTGGTATGCCCCTGCCTTTGTTTCTTATTTTGGTTTCCCTTGCTTTAGTTTATGTTGTATGATTTTGTGCAATTCTTATGTTGTAGAGAAAGCGTCCCTTCAAAATGTCATGAGCCCTACTCGCATATTGTTGAACCCCCCAATCGAAGAATCCAAGCAAATTAGGAAATGGTTTGTGCTTGCTTTCGTGTGTTTAATCTACGTCGTTTAGTAAATTTAGGTTAGACATTTTATATCCTTATGACTGTTATTACTGGTTTAACATACAGTGTTGTTGTTGATGGTGTGAATTTGTCCTCTGTGCCCAAACTTCAATTCCGTGCAAGGGCATCTGTTGAGGATGATTTTCTTCATATGTATCCTAAGAGGACTTTGTCCCATCTTAACTCCTCCAATGATGATGGTTTGTTTATTGTCTGTGCAACTATTGATGGGTTGGTTGATGGCGAGGATTGGTGGTATCCTGCCTGTAAGTGTCATAGGAGTTTCATCCCTGATTCCGGTGCATACTACTGCAAGGATTGCGTGAAGCATGTCTTTCATATGACCCCAAGGTTGTGAAAAGCAAGTTTGTTTATGTTCCAGTTGTTTTCCCAGTTAGTGTATTTTTAAAAATTTATTGTTGTTTTCAGGTATAAAGTGAAGCTTGATGTCAGTGATTTCTCAAGTGACGCAGTGTTTGTTGTCTTTGATGGTGACATGCAGAATCTGCTTGACATTCCATGCAGGACTCTGGTTTCTCTTTCTAAGGTTTATGGCTATAGCTTAACAAAAAGATTGGGATTGTACATTTTTATCGTGTGTTTTTTAAAGCTTTTCCCTCGAGATTTTTTCATCCTATGTTTCTTTATTGAACTAAAAGGCTGAAAATGCTGGATTCTATCCTACCCACTTCAACAAGCTTAAGGGTAGAAAGATGTTGTTCAAGGTTGAGAGATGCATTGGTGTCAGTTTTATGAGTGATGGTTCATTTAGAGTTAAAAGGGTCTGTGATGAGGCCTCTGTTATTGAGCAATTCAACCCTATTGTTGTTGAATTCACTCCATTTAAGGTCTATGTTCACATCAATTTTATATGTTTTGCTAGGTGGTTACTTCCATTTCCTGTTTTGATTATTTGTGTGTGGTTTAGGATCTCGATAAGTCAACTGTTTTCGATACCTGTGGGTTTGATCGCATTTCTGAGTGTGTTGAGGAAGCTGATGATGAAGACTTTGTTTCCAGCCTTATCGTAGCTTCGGACTCTGTTCTTGATGTATGTGCTTGGGTTGTTAAGCAGTTTTTGAATCCCCACTTATTCCAATTTTCTACATATTTTGTTCATTCTTTTTAAATATTCTCCTAAACTTTCCATTGTTTTTAAACAGGCTGCTGTCAATGATGTGGAGGAACTTGATGATGATGTTTACAATCTGGCCAATGAGACCGAGGTGTTGGGTGCTTTCCAGAATGTTTCTGTTGTTGGTGGGTGTTCCATGTCTGATGTAGTTCTTGAGGCTACCAGTTCCAGGCCCAGACGTACAGGCGTTAGGAGGAAGCTGCTCGATGATTATGTCGATCTTGACTCCGATGATCAGCCTTTGTCTAAGAGATACGACAAGTCTAAGGCTGCCTGAAGTGTTTGTGCGGTTCCTGTGTGTTGTTGGATGGTTGTTTGATTTTATGTGTATTGTGTTAGATGTGGAAGGTGGAATAAGCTGATATGGGCAATGTATTGATTTAATAGGTTATTTGTTTGTGTGCTTTTCATTATCTATTGTTGACTCTATGTTATGGAATATGTAATATTTTGGACTATGGATTTGTAATATGTCCCTGAATTCTCTTTTGCAACGGTGATTTAGGATCCTTATGTTAGATTTTATCACCCACTCCATGTATTTATTGATGCAGCTGTATGAATATTTAAATATTTTGTCCTGGTTATTTTCCCCTTTATTTTGCAATTCTTATTTCTTTTGTTTTCATTTTTGTTATTTGAATATAAAGCCACTGCATTGTCGTCCCTTGGTTAATCTAAACTAATTTTTTCTTATGTCATATTTAGACTATTAGTTTCAATATTCCCTCTTTGCCATATTGTAATTATGATGATTTATCTTTCGGTTCAAATGCATGTGATATTTAATTTTCATTCTAACTTGTGGAAAGTTTAGTTTCCTTTTTGACTAAGTTGGGAAATAAAATAGACCTATTCCTTATCCATATATTTAATATATTCGAATTATTGATTTGATTTTTGTAATTTTAGATGGTTTAATGATTTATTTAAATGATTTTTAGCAGTGAAAGTTTAAAAATTGGTTAGTTTTCGCTTACTTATCAGATAGTTGTAACCTTTAATGCGAATGTAAAATGTACTTCGATTGCATTGATGTTTGAATGTACTTTATGAGGTCTATTTTGTGGTATTGTTCTAACCCGATATTTTTAGTTGGAGGTTTATTATTCAATAGAAGCATTCTACATAATAAAAAAGTTAGGTGGTGGTGTGTTTTGTTTATCTAACAATGTTGATGTGTTATCGTTTGTGGGCCTCCGAATTGGTCCGGGTCTTTGCAAATAAAGCAGGCCCACTCTGGCTATGGTCCATTTATTATTGTGTGTTTTATTTTCCCAGATTTGGGATTCTATTTCAGCAAATTTCTTTTGTGTGTTTGCAATTCCGTTGAATGAGGTTTCTTCCATCTTGCTTACTCCTCGCAGGATTGGTTGATTCAGCCCGGGGATTGGTTTCTATTTTTCGTGAATTCTTCCTTATGTGTGATGGTGTATTTGAGGCTTAATTCGTCGATACTTACCATGGCTCTTTGCTATTTCTGTTCGTGCAACTTCATTGAGATCCCAGGTCGAATTATTCTTTGGGGGTGAATTTCTGTTTTGTTCAGTGTATATTCCAAATTTATGTGAAGGTTATAAAATCCATCCAATAAATTGTGTTTTTCGTAGATGTGTTTGTGATCTTTGCAAACAAGAGATTTGAATCTTTGTGGTGTGGGTTGATTTTCATTTCTTTGGGACTGATGCCATATTTTTCTTGGTTGTTGCAGTTATGCATCAGGTGGCTGGGCTATTATCAGTGTTAAGGTTGAGATATGTACAGTGTTGATATGAGCGTAGTTCTTGGTTATCAGGTTTTTCTCTTTTTTGTGCGACGCGCGAGTTCAAGCAATTTTTTTAGCTGGTTTTTGGATGATGGTTTTTGTTCTTCATAACAACGAGGTAATTTGTTGGGTTTTTTTTTCTTCATTTGTTTTTGTTATTTTAATCGGATTTGGCTAGATGAACTTTTGAGGTCATGGGATCTATGGATATTTATGTTGGATTGCCTAACCTTGGGTTCTTTCCTATTTTCTCCTTTATATGTAAAAAATAACTTATAACTTATATTTGTTGGCCTGGTCTGATTAAATCCCTTCTGATTTGGTATATACTTTTTGTATTTAGGAAATTAAATTCAGTTGTACCTGATGTATACCTATGCTATATGGCCAGGTATTTTTTCTAGACTATATTACATGTCCAGGTATTTTTGTTCAGCTATGTTCTGTTTTTCTGCCTATTATTTGCATGCCTGTACTATTTGTGGTTCTGCATAGGCCTTATCCTTCATTTAATGCCCCTGTTTTTTCTATAAGTTCTTTAGTCTGCTATTCTTCTCTTCTGCTGTGTAGCCGTAAATTTAGATTTAGCTTAGGAAGCTATTTTTTTTTTTGCATCTTAGTGTGAGTCATTGTACTTTATCTGCTTTAGTGTAGTTTAGTATGCGTGATGTTTCAGTGGCATTATGATGTAAGATGATAATTTCAAGATAATTTTATTGTTTTATTTATAGGTCTTTTATACCCTTATATTGCATATATAATATATAATATATATTTATGTATTTTTTACTTCGATTTAAAACAAATAGTTTCCCTCCCAGTGGCTTATTATATCTCCTTATCTCTCTGTCTATTTATAGATGTTCCAGTGTGTTTTTGTATACATCATCAACCTCATTGTCAATTCTGCATGTTTTTTGTATTGGTGATATATTAATAAACAATAATAGATGTCTAAGATTTCTCAAATTGATGGGTTGCAGGAATTTCTGGGTGGCAAACCTATCAAGAGTTTTGACGATTTTACAATGTCAAAGGAT
>Ga0315915_1007279_pt1 | contig 13278 bp, 6 predicted proteins | sample MpolbnodulesMG_FD_207738 | JGI IMG/M metagenome (GOLD analysis project Ga0315915, IMG submission 207738) | Medicago polymorpha root nodule microbial communities from Los Angeles, California, United States - branched nodules | ecosystem: Host-associated > Plants > Roots > Nodule | place: USA... | reverse complement strand
CCTTACCAATGATTATGACCACCGCATAAACCAATGTGAAATTGCAAATGATTTATGTCAGCATTGGAAAAGGGAGTGCACCCAATGATTTTTCCATCAATTTATAAACAACACATCATAATCATTTTCCATACAAAGTCCATTTATTATATAGTACTCCCTTGATCCTAAATTATAAATTATTTTGGAAAAAAATTTGTTCCAAATTATAAATCGCTTTACAATGTCAACGAAACACTAAATATTAATTTCCTATTATAGTATCACCAACTATTTATTCTTTTACTTCTTTGATTTATCTTTTCTATAGCATTAATGAAGAAGAATTTAGTAAACTACTTATAATTTCTCCTTCTCGTACAACATTAATTACATTTCTTAATTTGTGTAAAATGATCAAAACATCATATAATTTGAGACGATTAAGAGAGTAATATAATAGAGCTACTATGAAAACTTTCTTTCTCACACCATCTCTTATGGGGTGAAACTCATGTACATCATACACTTTGAAAATGAATTCCACTTAACATGGATAGACCTACACGAGTTTCACCCAATAAATGAGTGTGTGTTAGAAAAAAAAATTATAGAGTATTTCTAACATTTCTAAAAGAGTATTTTTCTAGAGATTTTTTTAGAAAAAATATAAATTATGGTTGAAACTATAAATATTGTCCATCTTTCTGCTCTTTTTATTGCGCCAACACGTGTAAATTATGAGTGACATTTTTTATATAAAATTTTAATTTTGATTAAAATTATAAGTACAAATATTTGTGACTTTCAAGTTGTAACAAACCCAAAAAACCCATGTTTATCTTTTTCAATGAGACAAAAATTTAACAAATATAATATGAATTCTTATCCTTTTTAATACACCAGCAATATAACATTAATATAGAAACATTTAGTTAAAGGTATAATTGGAATAATGAAAAGTCATCCCAAAATCGATATTTCAATACAAATAGCACATATAAAAAATATTAACATAAAAATGTAACAAACACGATATGAGTATATACTCTATATATGTCCAGGTTTTTTATTTATCATTTAAAAAGTGTAACAAACTAAATCAATATATTTATACTTACTTTTTCATTGTCTCAATTATACCCTTAAGTAACTTTTTCTATAACAAAGATTGATGTTGGTGTCATTAAAAAAAAAATTTAGATTATATTTTTTGTTATATTGTTGGTGTCATTAAATTAGATGATCATAATTAATTTGGTTTGTTATAACTTGAAAGCAACACACATTCATATTTTTAGTTTTTAATAAAAATCAAAATTTTATAAAAAAAGACCGTTTATAATTTTTAAACGTTAGTGCAATAAAAAAATCGCAAAGACAGACACGTGAATGTCTGTCTTTTCGCTGATATAGTATAGAGAATATTCTTCATATTATATTAGGATATTTCCTATTTAATGAAATTTAATTTTTTAATTTAAGTTTAAAATAATATCATTAAAAAATAAAATAATAAATAAAACAGTTAAATATAAAGTAAAAAATACGGTACAGATACTATCACATTTGTTCTTTTCTCTCTATGCCTTAACATCACTTTCTTTGAGTCTCTGCACCTATCATTATATTCGTCATCATCGTCTCCCTTTCCAATACTTTTGTCACCATGAAAGTGAGTGCCAAACCCCTCTGAATATATATTATTATGTCATGTGACAGATGAATATAGTATAGCTACTTAAATTTAACTAGGGATCTAGAGAGAGACACAAGAAAAACAAAAACAAGTCACCAATTTGCATGAATGTATCATATCACTAGCATTCAATATGGCATTCCCACCACCTCATAGTTTCATGTTTAACAATCATGAAGATCATGATCAACTCCCTTCAACTTCTCTCAACACCTTCCCTTCTTTTCCACCTCAACACTTTCAACAAGGTCAATCTCTCATACTCTCTTTTATCTTTTTATATCATAAAAAGGTAACCAGTTTTATTGTTGTTTTAAATTGCAGTTGTGGTCGTGTTGCAAACTTTATTGTGACTAAATACTGACAATTAGAACCGATGTGACTGTAATTGTGGTTGCGATGTCATTGCAGAGTCCTTTGAAACTTTATCATTGGACTCATGGTTTTAAATTGTAGTCTGTAACCATAATTGCGGGCGCAACATATTTTGAGGTCTCTGCAACCACATCACAACCACAATTACAACCGCATTAGTCACATTTTACCGCAACATAAACGTTCGTAGCATAATTACATCTGAGGCTGTATAGCAATTTAAAACCATAATTGGACTATACTTTCATTTGTGGACCATAATTCAGAACTATGAATTTAACAACACTATCAATTTTTTTTGTTGTCTTAGGTGCACCTTTTTTGCTGAAGAAATCAATGTCATTTTCTGGCATTGAGAACAAGTGTCATGATCATCATGAAGTGCATGGAGATGATGATTTATCTGATGATGGATTCCAAAGTGGAGAGAAGAAGAAGATCAGGCTGAATTTGGATCAAGTGCAGGCCCTTGAGAAGAGCTTTGAATTTGGGAACAAGCTTGACCCAGAAAGAAAAGTGCAACTTGCTAAGGCTTTAGGGTTGCAGCCAAGACAAATTGCTATATGGTTTCAGAATAGAAGAGCAAGATGCAAAACAAAGGAACTTGAGAAAGAATATGAAGTCCTCAAGAAGAAATTTGAAGCTGTCAAGGATGAAAATGATGCACTTAAAGTTCATAATCAGAAACTACAAGGAGAGGTAAATGAATATTAGTTACCCTATACTCTCTCTTTTCTAATTTAACTGTGCTTTTATAAAAAAATTGTGTTTCTATCTATTTGATATTTTTAAAGTTCAACGTGTCATTAAATATTATTGTTTTTCTTTATTTTTTACTGCAGAGAGAGATATAAGTGAAATGAGACATTGAATATGAAAGTATGATAGGACAAATTCAAATATTTTTTAAAAGTATCAAAATTTATTTATTTTCTTGTGTAAATAATCCCCACAAATAAAAATGGAAAAAGGGAGTAGTGTGCCATAAATTGGATCCTCTTGAATTTTGCATACTCTTGTTCCTTTGTGCATCAAAGTAATAGTGAAGTTTTCGGAGAAATTCATAAAGGGGAACATGGTTGGAGGAGTGATTAAACTAGTGTCCATGAATCTTGATCTTGATCTTGATTCAGATATTCACTATTTTAAATACCAATTTGTATTTGGGCCATCATCATATATAAAAGAGTATTACTCTAATTCAATTATTAGTTAAGATTTTCCATTGTGATATTTTTTTGCATGTTGTATCTTTATTTATCTTTTCTTAGTCTTGACTTGCTAGTACTCAATTTCTTACATTTTGTGAATACAATGTTTTCTTACTACTCGTGTTTTCTCTCCTTTGTAATTGATATAGATTATTTGATACTTTTGTGCTTGAATAAAATTTGACTATATTACAATTTGAACATCTTTTTATTGTTTGAGTTTTGTGCTTTTTTATATTTAATGCATTATATGATTCTATCGGTACTATTGAATTTATAAAGTGACCAATATCCACATTTTAACTTTCTCTGCTTGATTAATTGTCTGCCATTCTTGTTAAGAGTCAGTATCATTGTCAGACTCAGATCCCATAGCTTCAAATTAATGTTTTTCTTTTTGTATTCAATATATGTGTTTTAGTTCCATGTTTCTAATCACAAGACATAGTTGCATCAGATCCAACTAATATGCTTTAACACATGGAGAAAACCATGTTGACACGAAGAGAGTGATAATATTTAAACGGTCTTTCATCATGTGCAAATTTTGTACAAGTTAAAAAGTTCAAAATGATAAATTTGTATTGAAATTGGTGGATTTTATATAAATATATAACTTTTTCATATATTTAAAGGGTTTAAAAAATGACAGTAATCAAATGTAATTATGATTTTCAGACACTTCATATTTAAGATATATTTGATGTCTGGCAGGTGTTTGTTACCAATATGAGACCAACATAAGAAGTTGCATTCAACAATTGCATTTATCCAAATTATTATAAATGTTGCCGTTAGTGACGGAGCCATGAATTTTATGGAGTCTGGGCAAAAAATTTATGGCAAATTCATATGTGATATAATATATATAAATAGTCATAAATTGAAATAAATTATTTGAGGTTGGCCAAAATTTTGTTTTTTTAAGTGGGTTAATGGGCTATTGGGTTGGGCATAGTATAAAGAAAGTATTGATTGAGCCCGAGCGAGTGTCCGGGGTCGCCAGGTGGTGTCTCCGCCATTGGTTACCGGGTTTGTGTGTCTGCACTTAATAGAATGTAACCTAATGTATCGGTGTGGTAGACTCGATCATGCTTTCAATCATCATATAGTTTAAACATTAATGTAATTACATATATTTTGTTACACTTTTATGTTTTAACCTAATGGTGTTGCATTGCAGTTACAAACATTAAAAATCAAGGACTGGTGTGAAGGTGGAACAAAATGCCTAATGAAAGAAACTGAGGGTTCTTGGAGCAATGGAAGTGATAATAGCTTAAACATTAATTTAGATCTCTCAAGAACACAAGCTTTGACCAGTACTGTTTCTTCACAGAATGGTAGAAACCTAATTAGCCTTCTACCAACTTCATTAAATCCTAACAACATACCCCAACTTCTTCAATTCACATCAAGACCAGATCTTCAAGATGAAAACTTCAGCAACATGTTTCACAACATTGATGAGCATCAGACCCTCTGGCCTTGGACATAGATGCATCATTTTCATTGAACTTATTATTGATTTTGGATATCATTGATCAATTGGTTCAAAAATGCTATTAGAGTTACGCTGCAAACCTTAATATTGCAGAAAAATAGAGAAAAATGTGACTAATATGGAGACAATTGCTGTTACAAACTTACAATGGCATTGTAGAGACCTCTAAAATATTTATATATTGACCACAATTATAGTTGGAGATCGTAATTTGAAGTTATGTTGTTTTTTTAAAGGTTAAAATGAGAAGCAAATTATCAATTTTAAATGAAGAGGATCCTAACTCATATTAAACGCACACTATAATAATTACTTTATATTTATTTATTTTGGTACAAAATAATCACTTTATTTTCTATTAATTTGTGTTGGGATTTATTTATGTCGTAGGTAAAGTTGAAACAGATCTATGTAAGATAAGATCTAGAATTAAATCATAATTAGGTCACATAGAGTAGTGCTAGCTTTTTCTTTTCCATACTTTATTGTAATGCAAAATATAAAATAATGTTTTTGTGTGTTGAAATAAAAAATTACAAATTTTAGTTAAGGTACATGTGCTCCCTCAGTGGATTGCCAGCTCTTGCATGTTGTATGGGCCATGAATAAAGGATTTTTCGTTTGCATTCTTTCTTTAATCATTAATTTTAATTCATAATATAGTATACTTTGGAATCATGAGATATTGATCATGACAGGGACAATTTCATGCAAAATCATTGATAGAAAGTTTAGATTGAGGGGGTATGATGAGAAATAAAGTGTGATATGATATGAGTCATTCATCTCGATTATTAGCTGAAAATGAGCAAAATTTTGGTGATAGTTTATAAAGCAGTACCACTACCAGCCAACAGCAAAGAAGGTGGGGTCAAGATTTTGATCCATAAAAAAATTAACATTGTTAAGTAGAGACCATTGTTTAAGATAAATGTATGTCTCCACAATTTAATGATAATGAAACGACTGCAAGTGTTATGGTCAACATTATTTAAAAGGAAATGTTAATAAGGGCCTTCAAGATGTTGGTTAAGAAGTTTAAAGAAACTTTATCTTAAAAATGATACATATTTATCTTGAAACTTTAAAGAGTAACTTTTTTTTTTTACATAAAACTTATCAATTATTTTTATTCTTGAATCTTTAACAAGTGCCCTAAGGACACTTGTTAGCAAATCATGGTTGAGGTCAATACATATAGAAGTGGAGAAATTAAGGTTTGAATCTCTGTGATGGCGTCTGACATAACAATTTCGTTATTTTTACCGGTTAAACTAGAATTTATAGATGTTTTTTTTACTATAGATAGTATATTGATTCATATATTTGTGTCCTTTCAGAAGACAACGCGAATTTTTAATCTGTAAAATTTATTAATAGGTCTCCAACCCCCAATCCGATCACAAGGTGTTATCGGAAAAAATTAGACGGATGAACCAAAGGAAACACAAATACTTCCATCCAATAGTTTATTGCATCCATGTATTCCCCAATCCAATATATTTTTTTATGAAAAATTTAAGAGAGGTATATAATAATCCAATAAAAGATAAGTTACTATTTTGTTTTTTTAATATTTATATTTATAAGTTACTACAGTGCAAACCTTCTCACCCTTTTTTATTTCCCCCATTATAGTAGCAACTCCTTTAATTGCATAGGCAATTTATCATGAGGCCACTATTTTTTTGGCTATACTTATTATATACTATGTGTACGTCACCAATCTAATACCTATTTGACAGTGTCAAAAAAATTCAAGGAAAGAACAATAGTATTTTACATTATTCCTCTAATACGTATTTGTAAAGAAGAAAGAAGGAAAAAATTGGACCAGAACGTATACCTGTAGTGATATATAAGTGCTTTTATGCTTTTGTAAGAAAAAACTATTTTTATTTTAAAAATAAACATATCAACGTTGCTCTAATAATTCTATTATTCTTTATTCATCCAAGAGTTAGATATCTTTCAACTTCCAAATGTTAAACCACTTTTTGTGTCTTAAATGCATTTAAAGTTATGGTGTGAGTATACACATATGGGTTTGTTCCAAGTTGTTTTTGTGGTGTTGGGTGATGTGTAGTCAATTTCAATGATCTATGTTACTCAATGATTAAGAAATTCTTCTACATATAAATTCATTGGATTTGTAAATCGTAATTGTTTCGTTGCTTTCACAACCTTAATGTTTCATTGCGAATTGAGACAAAAATCATGTTGGTGGCAATTGGTCAAAGGACAACAAGAAATAAAGTGAGAAATGAATTATTGGAAGTTGTTAATCATGTGATGTGGTAGTAGTAATCTATCTATATATTATCTATATATCTTTGTTATGTTACAATATGAGCTTGAGTTTTTCTTAAGCAAGTATTGTTATGAGGTGACATGTCTAAATGAGTTTCAATTTCTCATTCTCTATTGAAACCTTGCCCCTCTCTCCAAACTATTACCGCTAATTCTTTAATTATTCTTCACTAAATCAATTTAATGATTATTTAACTCGATTATAGTCGATAGGACCCGTGTGTCACACAGGTTGAAAGTCTAGTTTAATTTAAGTAGGATGAGAATAAGTCGGGCCGCTTGTTTTTGGTCTATTGTCCGACCTACTTAAATTCCGGTTCAACCTAGTTCGTTTAGTAAATAGGTTAGACTCATGCTTTTTTACAAACTCATTAATTTAAATTGGTTAGATTAAAACTTATTAAAAAAAAACCCTACTAGACTTACTAAACCGGTCCATATATGTGTAACTATACATACTTCATTATATTAATAAATTTTGGTTCCTCCAAATGTTCAATACCATAATTTATTTTATTTTTTCCCATTTGTAATTTTCAACGAGTTACAAAACTATTAGTAGTACTCTCTTATTTGAGTTCTAACAAGTACACATTTTGATATCACCCTCTTAATATCTAACTATTGTCATGCACATGTCATTACAAATTATAAAGTAAGGAATTGTAATAGACAAAAAAAATGTCAAATGTAAGCAATATATGTTTATTAATTAATTTCTACAAAATTGATGTACATGCTTTACAATTTTTGTTTTTTTGTTTATTAGGCTTTTTATAAAAAGGCCAAATGTTAAATTTAAAATCCTTAACAAAACTAGGCTTTTCAAGAGAATAATAGTGTGGACCAAGTTAAAATAAAGCATTTGTCAGTCTAATAGTTCAGACTTAGACTTTAGTTTTTTAACTAGGCCCTGACCTATTTAAGTAAAGTTTGGTTCGGCCAAACATATTTTCATCCCTAACTGTAAGCTATTATTATATGGATTTTGCTAACAAGTGTCTTTAAGACACTTTTTAAGGATTTTAAAATAGAAATAATTGATAAGTTTTATGTAGGAAATTTTTTTTTTCTTTCAAGTTTCAATATGTTAAATGTATCAATCCCAAGACAAACTTTCTTCTTTAGACTTCTTAACAAGTGTCACTTTTTTGACAAACTTAACAAGTGTCACTTGTTAGCATTATGTTATTAATTCTTTTGCATTATGGTAGTACATACCCTCTCCATTTATAAAAATAAATAGAGAATGTCATTTAGAAAGAGATATACAAAAAAAAAAGGTTATAGGTCCTACCATTGAGTGGGTCCCACCATTATTAATAATTTTTTTACTTTTTATTTATTTTTATCTCTCCAAATAAAACAAATAGAAAAAGTCATAAATGAAGAGGATCTTAAGTCATATATATGTCCCCTAACTTTACCTTTTTGCAATTTGTTTTCCCCACTAGTGCTTTGCAAGTATTTATTTTTTTTATTTTTTTTTGTGTTTAAATGAAGAAACTGCTTATCAATCTGCTCATCATGCACTCAAACTCATCACAGGCCATTAGCAGTTGTTTTGTTTAAACTTGAAATACTATATAGCGGCAGTTAAGTCAGTCAATTATGTTGGCATACCTAACTCATGGTCCAGGTAAAATTGATTTGGCTTATAGTACTATGTTGGTTTAATTTAACTTAAGCCTAGTTCTAATATATGTTACCTAACTCATGGTCCACGTGAAAGTTAATTGGGTTATAGTACAATGTTAATTTAATTTAACTTAAGCCTACTTTTTTTTTAATGAATTTAACTTAAACCTAGTTTCTTTCAAAAAAATAATATTTAAACCTAGTTCTAATATGTTACCTAACTCATGGTCCACGTGCAAATTAATTGGGTTATAGTACTATGTTAGTTTAATTTAACTTAGAAAATTGCTCTTCTCCAATGTACTTTTGCTCAATTCCAAGTGTTTTGACCATAATACCCCCAACATGATTTAAGTCACGTTCGATAGCATCAGCGTGACTTAAATCATGTTGCAACGTGACTTAAGTCACACATGTTATAACTCAACGTGACTTAAGTCACATAGGTTATATTCCAACGTGACATGGGTCTTGTTCTCTTTATGTCAGCAAGCAGAACATGTAGAAATGAGTGTTTTCCCTATTTTCCTTCATTTCTTCATTCATTCATACATCCATTCATTCATTCATTCATTCATTTTCATTCATGTTTTCATCATTCATTCAAACATTCATTCGTTCATTCATTCATAATTAAAATACGCATAATAAAACCAAAAATTACGCAAAATATCATAAAAAACGCAAAAGCGCAAGTGCAAATCTATTACATCCATATCCGCTAAAACATCATAAAAGAACTACAAATATACAAATGTCATAAAATAAGACTATACTCCTCTGGACTATGACTCCTAGTCCTCCTCCGAGGAACCAACTCCTCTTGCAAAATGAGATACTCTGACTAGATGTCCAGCAACACACTGGTAAAGACTGGAGACATAAACACATCAGGAGGCTCCATTACACTCTCCACTCTGGCATCAATGTTCGCAATAATCTGGAGTGGGTTTGGAACCTGTCTGGCCCACTGTTGCTGAACATTAATCTCCTCGTAAGGAGGGACATGAGTTGTGAACTCAGCGATGGGCACAAGGTCGCTCATAATAGGCTGAGATACACTGCAGAGCAACATCATGTACCCATCCTCATACCTCCACTACTGTTGTCTACCGACTCCTCTGCGCCTGGTGAATAACATGGACCAGAAAATACTGAAAGGCCACAACCACATTCTTTGCCTTATGGGCCATTAACGTCGTAGGAGATCTGGGTTCCTGAGAACCTGCTCCGACAAGTGAAGGCCCATCGTCGTATTGTTGGCCATGATCCAATCTTAGTACCATCAGATTTCATGTAAAGGCGTAACGACCCTCTGATCCTCGTAAGACCTCCAAATGACATTAACATTCACCATCATATCAATCAAGCCTCGGTAATGTCCATGATCATATTGGCCACTAGGGGGTTTCTATTTGGCAGCAAGCAGGTCAGCACAATCGTAGTCTTGTAGAAGATTCCTCGGAAAAAGCTTCAGAAAGTGCTCTAAAACCCATCCATAAAAACACAAAGAGAAACAATAATATCATCACAAGTATCATACAAACAAATATTTTAGCATCACAAACGCATAAATTATAACAATAATATTGTAAGACATTTATAATATGCTATAGAAAAGAAAAAAAATATTACCTGAAGTACAGTCATGTAATCACCAACGACGCCAATCTTCGGGTCCGTAGCAAGAGAAAGTTGGGTGTAGAGAAAAGCAAGTTCCATCCCTCCCCAAGACCACTCGTGAACCATGTCCAAGTCCTACAACATAGTCAGCCATAACATATGAATGCTTTTGCTAATCTTGTCCTCCTAATCACTAGGCTACTCTAACTCATTACACCTATGTATGAGTCTGTCATACACACCCTTTAGGTGAGTTATGATAATATACCCACCACACTGTTTATTTACCTCACCAATCGCCTCCTCCTCCATCATACCCATCTCGCTCTGCAGTAGCGGCATACCTGTCTCGTATCCTACATCCTCGTCACCCACGAGCCTCCCAACGATGGGGATGTGTAGAAGACACGTCACATCATCTAGTGTGACGATCATCTCCTTAACGGGCAGATGGAAGCTGTTGGTCTTCACATTACATCTGTATGACATGGCGGTGATGAGGCCAGGGTTGATGTTCTTGTACCCAGTCTGAAAGAGGGGTCTGGACCAGATGCACTCACCTGCTCCCGTAACCAATCATTGTCCCGTCCCAGTATTTTCATCCTCTCACTATTAAGCTTCTTCACATGCGAGACAGGAGATGCCTTATGCACCCTCTAAGCCTGAAATATAAAAATTAAACGAACAACAAACTGTTAAAATAAACAATAATTAAAATAAATATTAAACATTTTAACATAACAATTAAATAGTAAAATTAAATTGATGCGTAAGTAAAATATTTTAACAAAACAGTTAAAATATAAAATTAAATCAAAATAAACAACTAAATTGACGTGTAATTAAAATATTTTAACACAAAAATTAAATTGTAAAATTAAATTAAAATAAACATATAAATTGACACATAATTAAATAAAATTAAACAATAAAACTTACCTTGACGTCGCTCCATAGCCTGCATGCCACGTGTCTAATGAAATTCGGTATAAGCGACATGTCAGTTGGGCCCCGGGAAAAACTTGCAGTCTGGCCTCACGCTCCTGATGCTGAGCCTGCTCATACTGAGGCTGATACTCCTCCTACTGCTTATGTTGCGTGGGGTCCAATACCTGGGATGCACCCGCCTGGGATGACGTCACATCTGCATCATCACTCCTCGTGATCCTAACGTCATGTCTCCTTTGAGGACCAGGGTGCGCAACCGCCTTTTCGGCCCTTGCACTGGGTGTTATGGTCTCCCTTTCTGCTCTCAGTTTGTCCGATGTCTCAAACATATCTACTCAACATTTTTGAAAGCAAAAATCAATGATTTTTGTATATAGGGACATTATGTCATTTCTAACTAATCAACAACAACAATTCAATTTCGGCAGTGTTATTTCAATCTCTAAACTACCACATTGCACTTAAACTCACTATAATCAACATGAAAATTTCAATATCTAACTAATTTCATCATTAACAATGCAAAAATCAAACAAATTTTCCTTGAGACATTTTATCAAACACCTAGAGCTCAACATAAAATCTAATAATTTCTAACTCTAACGTACCACATTTTAGTCAAACCTACTATAATCTACATCTAAATAACAATTTCTAACTTAATTCATCATTAACAATCCTAAAAACTAACATGCAAACCAAATATCTAAAAACCTAAATATGTTAAATTTCTCCATAAAAACCAAAATGTAAATCATAAAAAGCCAACACAATAGGATAATAAACATTTACTTGGTTTTGTGGGGTTGAAATTGGCATTGATTGACTAAAAATTGGTTGAAATCCCACTTGAACGGAGAAAATTTGTACTTTTTTCTTTATAACACAATTGTTCTGCGTTCTGGCTATTTTGTTCATATAACATAACTCAACGTAACTTAAGTCACGTTGGTATGTACCGAGCGTGAGTTAACTCACGGTGGCTGAACATGACTTAAGTCACAGTGATGATACCGAACATGATTTAAGTCTCATAGGGGTAATTTATGTATTTCCTATGGGAATGAGCAATTCTCTTTGGAAGAAGAGCAATTTTCTTTAACTTATTCCATTCACGATTAAATACATATGTGTTTCGCATTCGTACTTTTATATATGTTGTTCCAATTATATCAACTTGTTACAAAAAGGAGAAAGAAAAATTGAAAATAAAAATACTCCATTTAAGTGTCGTTTTAGAATATTAACACCAAATTAGTGAAGTATATTTTTGCACATTTTCTTTCTATTATACCCTCATTTTAAGCCACCAATGAATTCTGTTTTATTGCACACACCTTCGTTTTTCAATAAATTTAATATGTTATCTTTATCTCGTAACAAATAATAGTTACAATCTCTTTCGCTAACAAATTTATATTTTTTTGTACACTCTCTCATAACAAACAATTGTCAATTTTTTAAATATTGTGCACATCTCTTTAATTATTTTAAGTCAATTTCCAACGAGTCTTCCATTATCTCTTCCTTTTGAACATTCATAGAGCTTTTTATTTTTTCTCTTAGACATGTTCTTTTACTTTGTACTTGAAATATTGAACAATTACTACTCATCTCATTTATACTAGTGAAAAGACGGGCACTTACATGCCCGTCTTTCCACTCTTTTTATTACGTTAACGTTTGAAAATTATTAATGGTGTTTTTTTTTATATAAAATTTTGATTTGAATTAAAACTAATAATATAAATGTTTGTCTTTCAAGTTATAACAAACCAAGCTAATCATTTGTTAAAAAAAATAAAATCAAGTTAATCATGATTATTTATTTCAATGACACTAACAATATAACAAAAATATATAATCTAAATTTTGTTATCATTTAAAAAGTAACAATTTAAATGTAACAAACACGATATAAATATATTTATGTCTGATTTTTTTCTTTATTATTTAAAAAGTGTAACAAACTATATGAGTATATTTATACT
>Ga0315915_1007276_pt1 | contig 13279 bp, 11 predicted proteins | sample MpolbnodulesMG_FD_207738 | JGI IMG/M metagenome (GOLD analysis project Ga0315915, IMG submission 207738) | Medicago polymorpha root nodule microbial communities from Los Angeles, California, United States - branched nodules | ecosystem: Host-associated > Plants > Roots > Nodule | place: USA... | reverse complement strand
AAATATGAAGATCATCCTAATTGTGAAAAAAACTTGAGCGGGTTATGTGAATAATTGCCATTTAAATGCATTGGGTTCTACAACATATAAAAGTAATAAGTTGGGTCCAATGCTTTTTAACGATGAGATATTCGCTGAAGCCACAAGTGTTTTTACAATTGAGATGATCCAAATCTGTTGCTTTCAAATTATTTTGTTGCTTATTGTTTTGTTTCACTTCAGTTCAATTTTTTTCCACTATTTTGATGCGTTAATTTCGTTTTGGTGCTTACTTTATTGCGTTAATTTAGTTTTATATACCAAAGACAGACATGTTTTTTAAGCATTGTATGGATAATAAAGTAAATTAGTTTTAAAATCCCTCCCCTCGCCTCGCCTCCCCTTTGTTGAACCATACAGGCCCTCATACTCATATAGATTATTTTACATAACAACAAAATATCCAGATTTCAGGCTAAACTCTAAAGTTTAGTGTCATTTCCCTGTTTTGTCCTTGTACCAATTTTTCTTTTGCATTTTGTAATACAAAACCTCTTCTCATGTTCCTACTGATCCCTGTTACCTATTATTTTTTACTTTCATTCTATTTGCTGTTCTGTATACACAGGCTGTATATGTTTTTGCAAATTGAATCCTCATGTCTATAATATTTTAACATTGTTACTGTTATGGTATGCAGCAAAGTTGGCGTAGGCCAAAGGGTATTGATTCCCGTGTTAGGCGTAAGTTCAAAGGAGTTACTTTGATGCCAAACATTGGATATGGCTCAGATAAGAAGACCCGCCACTATCTGCCTAATGGTTTCAAGAAGTTTGTTGTGCACAATGTCCAGGATTTGGAACTTTTGATGATGCATAACAGGTAACTGGTTTTAGGTTTGCATTTTGATTCTTAATTTCTCATTGACCTTTAGTAGCTGACTTGGTGTATTTACGTGGAAAAACCTCAGGACATACTGTGCTGAGATTGCACACAATGTGTCAACCAGGAAGAGGAAGGACATCGTTGAACGTGCAGCTCAATTGGATGTTGTTGTCACCAACAAGCTCGCCAGGTTGCGCAGTCAAGAAGACGAGTGATTGTTTTTGCAATGTCAAATTATTTTTGCTTTTGTTGTTTATGGGGTGAACATGGCACACAATTGTTCTTAGAATTGTTGTCTAATGGATTACTATGTTTGAATCCTGGAGATTTTTGTGTTGACTACTTTAGTTCTACTTTGTTAAGAGTATTTTGGCACATTCGTATTGATAGTCATTTAATCTTATGCTCTCTTATTAGATTCTAGCTCTCATGTTTGATTGTTTTTTGTGCTGCTTGTTTTTCATTTGTTATAATGCTATCTATTAAAAAATAGTCATTCGAATGAATGGATTCTTTGGCAATAATTGACAGTAGTTTAAGAAGTCAATTATTGAATCTGCCTTTGAAGTATAAACATGTTTTTTACTCGAGAAAAATGTTGTTTTCTAAGAAGGATGTTATTTCATACACATTTTATTGTCATGATTTGTTTATTATCTAAGGTCTCAGAATGATTTGCAGTGGTAGTATGGTCAGATGGTTCTTTGAAATGTCACAATTTTGTTCTAATTCAGTATGGTTGGAGTTGTGTTAGTTTTCCACGATTTGGCAGAGAATTGAAGTTGTTTTCACCAACATGTTTTCATGGAAATTTTATCTTGTGTACACGAAATGCATATTAATTTGTCGTTTGCCATTGCCACAATCAAATGGTGTGGACATATGGATCTAATGGACAATGTTCACAAATGATGTTGAGTAGATGTTAGATTGTATAGCATCTTTTGTGCAATGTGGCATACTTAAAGCATTCATATTCATCAAACATGGAAAATTTGGATTTATCATAGTCTTGGAATATTTCAAGTAATCGAAACGGAGAAATGTGCAGGCCTATGTGTAGGGAAAGCTCACTTGTGTAATCATCGTTTGTGTTGGGGTGTTAAGTAAGAAAAATCCAATATTTTTTGTACCGACAATAAATTGTAAATAGTGTTTGAAAAGACTTCATCTCCCATGCTTGGGATTTTAACATTCACATATTAATTATCTTTGAACTGAAGTAATACCTTGGAACTCCCATGCCTTGTAACTTTACATTGTATAAAACTATTTATAACTTGCAATACCTTGGAGTATTTGATAAAGTTAGAAAATATATAGCTTTGGAAGGTTTAGCAACAATAACAATAAGGATACTACAGTGGCTTCAAGAGCTTTCTGAGTAGCTTTCAAGTGGCATTTTCATTTCGTAGATGCTGAATGTGTAAAGTAAGATCTCATCATTTAAAATGTAAGCGTATTGGATTCTTTTTTTTGATGATGAGATCTTACTTTCCTATTAAAAAAATTAAGTTACTCCTGTTTGTTTGTGTACCAAATTAGTAAGAGAATTAGGTTATTAGTTTGGATTACTACATTCTGGTGCTCATGAATGGATCATAATCATATCATTTTTTTATGGTAAATTGATTGATGTAAATGGCATGGCATCGCAAATTAAAACACCCTTAAAAAAAAAAACTAAAAGAATCTCTTGAGTTTGTTCTTTAGGTCAAAAGCGAACCAAAATCATTAGTAGAAGGTTTTTTTTTTTTTTTTTTGTAGTGGCTGGGGTTTGAACTTCGGACCTTGCGTATTTTATGCATTGTCTCAACCAACAAGAGTATATCACATTAGAAATCAAAAAAGGAAAGACAAAGACCAATCTTCTCAAACAAGTATGTGTATAAGCAGGTAAAGTCTAGAGAATCTTTTCCTAGTTTCCTAAAGCAGACACGATCAATATGAGAATAATAGAAAGTATGACGATGAAAAACTTAATGGAATTTGGGTTTATACAGGGTTTCCACATTTATGATTCTTTCGTCAAATATAAGTATAACCACTTATATATCTATTTAAGTGTTTATGGTTCGGACAGGTAACTTAACATGGATATCTAACTCTAAAAGGGTTTCAAAACATTAATAATGGAAAAAATAGAGAAAATGTTGGTTGTCTCTCAAAAGTACATAAATCTCCTAGGGTCATTTTCTTTTTAGTTAAAATTAATCAATAAAATAAAAGAGAAGAGAAAGAAATTCGCAATTCATATTTCCATTTTCTTTTTGGATTTTGCATATATTAATATAATATAATTTGATTTAATAATTTTCCCCCGATTTCTGCACCGATCATCACCTCACCAGTTGGTAATTTCTCCTTTCGAACCTTCGCTCATCAACCGTCACCAAGTTCACCGGAGATTCAAGTCCAGCCACTGCTCTCCGATGAACGCTTGTTAATCCATCACCATGGCGGAGCACGGTACCACCACCATCAACCACCACGAACACCACCAAAACAACAACATCAACGACGAGGACAAGAAGAAAGATAAGACTTCAGATCCAGACTTATTCTGCTGTCTTCTTCAACCTCTCACCTCCGACGCTGATCCTGAGTACACCGGCATTCGTCGCCTCCTTCTTCATCAAAAAGCCGAAGCTGGAATTCTCCGCCGTAAGGTATACTCCGCATCTCACATTTGCAGTTATCACTACGTTTAGGATTTTCATCGTTTCAATCTCAAAATTCAGATCGTTTTTTGAATATGCTTTTTTCTTAGATCAATTTTTATTTTGCAGTGTGATTTCATTTTGCATTTTGAATCATAAGCTTATTCGTTTGACTTTTTAGATAAGTAATCTTCAATTCTTCATAAGCTTATTTGTTGAATTTGTAACTTTCTACAGCGTCTTTTTCAGATCAATCAATCATGTTAAACCATATTTATTGTCTTATTTAATTAGTGAGATTAATTTTCATACTCTGTCAGTGTAAAAAGGTTTACTCTGTCAGAAAATCACGATCTATCAATAGTATGCCTGACTTTAGAAGTGGTTATAATCTTTGTAGCACCTACACTTGTGTCCTGATGTTTGGCACATGTCAATGTCGGGCACTGCCACATGACAGTATTCGATGTCCGTGTCAAAATTTTCTCAAAATTAAACTGAATCATGTCATTGTCTCAAAATGTTATCAGTGTCCGATGTTTGTGGCAAATGTATTTGAATGTATTTGATTAAATAGGTTATAATGAATTATGTTAGTTCAGTATATGTGTTTGCGGCAAAATTTTATCAGTGTCGACATGTCAGTGTCCAATGGCAGTTTGGTATCTGTGATGGTGCTTCATAGGTTATGATTGATTGACAGCTATGATTGATTGACATGGTGAAAACTCTTTACACGATTAAATCCTTAATTAATTAGGTTGTGGAACTCTTTTACAATTTTTTTTTTTATAATAATCGTGTCACCTTATGTTTCGTTTAATATGCTGTTGCTTTTTGGCTTATGGAGTGAGGTTTTAAGCTTTTTAACATTGTGATGACTGTGTTGAAGGATTGGAGATGCAATGGGAAAACTTACGTGGCATACCGGAATTATATAAACAGGCCGAGGAACTGGGAAAGTTTAGGACAGGCCCCAAGTCTTCGAAGTACTCCGGGAAACAGGTTGCTGAATTTTTTACTTGAAGTGATGTCCAAATATATGTTAAAGTTTGCATCAATTGATTTCATAATGGTCACACAAAACGCTTATAAAAAATGCATAGAGTAAAGATTTAAAGGCATGTATGGTTGGGCTTTGTTCTTTGAAGTGATTTGGGATGTGTTGTTAGACTTTAAACAAAATTTTCATCTGCATGAAAATTTTGATGATAGATTTTCGTATGCATTTAAATATACTTGGTTTTTTAATGTGTATAACTAACAATATTATGATTTTTCTGTCTCTAACAAATTTACACAGTGATTATTATTTAAGTTTGAATGCAAATTTCTTTTACTGTTTTGCCTGGACATCTGGAAGTTCTGTTGAGCAGATGTTTTAGGTTAAGGGGGATATCATATTTTCTAACATGTGTACTGTGTTACCTGCGGATAAAATGTTCTTGTAATCAAAATGACACAAGTTTCTACATACTTTATTACCTCAATCACTATAATTTCATCTTTAAATCTGAATTTCATGTACTTATTTGTGGGTTAGTTCTTCAATTTCAGCAACTCTTTGTAACTATAACCACATTTTATGTTGATGCAGCTTTCTTATTTATGATGCTAGTTTAAATTTATGTTTCCATACAATTCTGACATCAGGATAATTTACTGGTTGATGCATCAGTGGCCGATGGTTTCCATCTCCAAGTCCACTCTCCCGTTGGTCTGAGGTGGACAGCTGGAGTTCTGGGAAGGTAAGTAATTCCTTGTAGATTTTGTTGTAATATATTTCCAATTCTTTTTGCAGTGTTTGGAACATAACAATGCATTATTCTTAAATGAGTAGTAATTGCGGTAGATAGATGTTTTCATCAAACATATTGACAAATTCTATAATTTATTATTGGGATTTATACCTTTAAAATCAAGCACAATGGTTGCTATCATAGTGTACCAAAAAATCTGATAGGGAGACCAAGCAGTTAGTGCTTTGGTTGCCTTTGAGCACGCTGGCATCGAAGTACTGCAGGCAGTGCTTTGGCAGGCACCCAGATCCAGTCATTTAGAATGCTTATTTAGTTATTTTTTTCTTTTTGGAATGAAGGGTTTGTAGGAAAGAGCTAAACAATGAATCAGGTATAACCGTATAAGTCAGGATAAGAAGTTGGTTTGTCCAAAAGAATAAATCAAAATCTAGGAATTTGATAAAGAGAATAGAGGGTATGCACAGTTAGTGCAAACTAGTTTTATACTGGCGTCCAATGAGAATCCAATATTCTGCAGTTACTTTTAAAATGCAATTACTAAGTGAATGTATGTGCCAATATGGCGAGTTTTCATTTGATGGCAGTGGCAAACAAAGTTACACCGACAATGCATCTCCATTAAACTCTTTGATAAATGTGCAACTTTTGTTTTTATATTAAAAAATCGAAAAATCTGGAGATATGCTTCTGTGTTCTTCTCTAGTAATTGACTGTCAACTAAACCTTTATTTTCTATGTAGAATTGGATATAACTAAGTTTCATTGAGTCAGTGCTTCTCTTTCTGAAACTGCAATTGCAAAAGTCCAAGTTTCATTCAGATTAATACACCCTAACATACTTGGTGTGTTTTACTGCTAAGGAATTCGGTTATGCCATTATAGTTTGGAGTTTTGTTCAATTTGGAGTTTTGTATATGCTGTGCATGTTTGTGTGAGAATACTATTTTTCGGTTCAGTTAGTATTAATTAGTTCAGTTATAGATATAATTCAATTTCTTGATAATTACTTATGTCAAAATTGTGTTTATTTTCATCATAGGATGTCCAAGTTGCAAATTCAGTATCCAATCATAGAGCAAGTTTTGGCTCTGGGTCAAATGCAAGTGATTCTGATCGTCCACGAATTCGTGGTGTTGAGCCTGCCTATTCCTTCGTAGGAATGCATTGCATATTCGACCAGTGCAAAGCCTCTGGTAGTATCTAGAGTCCAAACTAGATTTGTCATCTTGGTAACTTATCTCTGGTATGTTTGCTTTTCTTAGTGAAACTAATTTTGAAGAGCTTGATGTGTAGTTACGGTGATAAAGTTTGGGCACATGAGTTCTGACCTACTTGCCTATGGGGCATCAGATGGAACCCTGACTGTGTGCAGTGTTTCAGAGAAACCTTCAGTCATCAAACAATTAAACGGCCATTCGAAAGACATTACAGGTAGGATTCGTTGGTCTTTATTTAATCTTGCACAACATACATGTCCATGAGTGCTCAACGTCAATATCATCTAATATACTAATCTTTAAGGGGGAATTTACATCAATAAATTTTGGGTGCATATTTCCAATTTCCATTTTTTAATAAGACACCATATCAGACTTGATCTGCACTATATTGATTGTCTGGAGGACTGATCCTTTCCCTCTTTTCCCCCGATCTGGGGATTTTAATACTGTTTACTATATTTTTATGGAAAATGCTAACAATTGCCAAGACAAAGTAATTTGACAAGTATTTGACTTGTACTGTATTTCAAAGACAAAGTTTCCTTGTTTGGGTTCCTTAAACTTTATGCGTCATGTTGTTTTGTCAATTAGGGCACTTGTTAGCCTGACCCTATTTCTGTAAGCTTAATTTTACTTTTACTCTTCTACACTTTATGCGTCATTTTGTTTTGTCCATAATTTTTTGTGCAAATTCAGACCCTCAACTTTTTCAATTGTTAAAATAAATTTCTTACCTTTCATTTATTTAAAACTCTAAATTATCATAATCTGTTCTAAATTTTTATAAATTGAATTAATCAAATTATTTCAAACCTTTTCCTATTCAAAACTCACCAATGAAAATATGAAATTTCACTAAAAAATCAATAACTAAAATACGAATCACCGCCCTTCAAACCCTAACTTCATCTTTCAAAATCCTTTTAAAGTTTATCAAGATTTTACTAAATTTTTAAGTTCTAAACTTTAAATTTATTTTTTTAAATCTCAAGTCCATCATAAACCCCCATTTTTTTCATAAAAATCGGAATTTAAGGAGTTTAGCTAAATAAATTGAAGTAACCGGTCCATGTTTACTTAATTTTACAGCGGAGGGACTTAATTCACTTGAAAAAGATTGAAGGACTAAAATCAGAGTCCAAACTATACGAACCAAGCATATAATTAAGTCATATTTATATCCAGTAGGATGTCGGCGCCAAATTTTAGTAACAAATCTGATGTTAGTGTTGAACTTTCTTTTATCTACTCTGTTTCATGAACACTTCCTTTTTTGATGATTTATTTTCAGATTTCGATTTTACATCAAACAATCAGTACATTGCTTCTGCTTCGTTGGATAAAACTGTAAGAGTATGGGAGATAGAAAAAGGAAATTGCATGCGGGTGATATATGGAGTTTCTTCACAGTTGTGTATCCGTTTCCACCCTGTGAGTACAAAATATGGTGCTTGTGTGTGTGTAAATAGAATGCTAACTTCCTGACTCTAATTGGAGGATAGTATTTTCATCATTGGTTGTTGGAAAAATTCTTAGATTTGATTCTTTTTATTCATATATTCTGGTAATTTTATTATTATTATTATTGTTGTTGTTGTTGTTGTTGGTATTGTTATTAGAACAATAGCAACATACTCTGAATTGTGTTTCGGTTGATCAGATTCTCACTGTCATCAGGCTATCTTCTCAAATTCAAAAAGTCATCATTCTCTAACTAGAGTGGTGACAAAGTTGAGTTTCCTAAATTTTTTAGGGAGTTTTTGAATCTCTCGTACATTTTGTGAAATGAATGAACTTGTTTTCAAAAGGAGAAAATGATATGGCAAGCCCAACACTTATCAATGTGGTCCATGTTAAAAAGAATTTGAGACATTGATACATGTTTAGTTTATTTAGGATTGCTTGTAATTGAGGCTTTAACAAGTGAACACGTGCTTGTGCAAAATAATATGATATAGTGATGGGCTGGGAATATAGTGTGTAGAGTGTGTCCTTTTCTCCGTCACATCTGGTGAAACTTGACTGTTTTTCACTAAATGAGGTCAAGAGCATGAGAGTGGGAAACTTGCCAATTTCAAACCATGGGAAAGCGAGAAAAAATTGCTGAATATTTCTTCTCCATCATACTTGGTGAAAATAAATATTCCTCGGTTACTTGTTTGATTTTTCCATGATGCATGCAGTATTCTTATGTAGATTTTGGTACTTTATATAGGTAAATAGATTTTCTTTTGCATTCACCTTTGGTTGCTACTAAATAATGTATTTTTCTGTATTTGGTGCAGGTAAATAACAACTTCCTTTCAGTTGGCAATGCAAACAAAGAAATCAATGTAAGTATGTTGCCTATTTCTATTTCTTCATTGACAAGTAACATATTTGATGGTTCCCTTGCTGAACTTTTTTGTTGGAGTTAATTTTGGGCAATCCCATTTTTAATCAGTAAGAGTTGACATATCATATATTGTTAACGTGACATCTGTAAAGACTGAAATGTCATCGAAGTGGCGTTGTGTTCTTTCTTTGTTTCTGAAGTATATAAAACACTTTATGGCTTGCAACTAAGGTCATGTTTCAAAGTTTAGAGAGAATCAGATGAAATTGAAAGGGGAATAAAATGGAAAAGAAATGGATGGAATGGAAAATATCACCTCCCATATCTGGAGGATTAGTTGGGGAAGAAATGGGAAGGTAATGTGGGTAATTAGTGTTGCATTGTAAAATATCATTATTACCCTTTTAAACTTTTTTTGTTTTGTTAAAACCTTTTATACATATTGAACACAATTTGTGTGTGTAAAATAGTGAATAACTAGTTTTTCAAATAAAAGTAACCCTTTCTGTCCAGAAAATCTGCCTCGTCCAGGTGCATTCTTAGCTGAACTCATGCCGCACATACTTCCATATATGTTATGCAAAAATTTCTCTACCTTTAACTATTAGTGTCTCAGTGTCTGTGCTACTTACTCCCTCTATTTTCGCCCCTATAAAATCCCATGTTCTCGTGTTTTAACATCTCTTGTCATTATAGCAATCTTATTTGAATTTATTTTTCTAATTTTTTCACAATGTACCAGGTGTTCAATTTTAGCACTGGGAGGACAATTAACAAGTCGGTATTTGACGCCGAAGTTACCTCCATGGACCACGACCATACTGGCCATCTCATATTTTGTGGAGATGCGCAGGTGTGCTGCTCTATACAGCATACATACACATGTATATCCTAATCATTAGATTTATCTCATTTTCTTTACTAACTGGATGTCATACACAGGGATGTATATACTCTGTAAATATGAACTCCCACACAGGTATATTATCCCGCTCACATCGTCATCGAAGTAGCAGCAAACACAGATCTCCAGTCACAACAATGCAGTATAGGAGTTTCTCTCTGCTAGCTCGAGGACCTGTGTTGTTGACCTGTACTCAGGATGGAAATCTATCTTTTTTCAGGTTCAAAAACAATTAGCCATGACTCCCATATGCATTCTGTTATCCTAATTGAACCTTTTTATTTTTCTTTGGAGCACTAAAGTTGGCATATTACAGTGTGGCTTTGGAGATAAAAGGTTATTTAACTCTTCGTTGCTCGCTCAAGTTAACTCCTCGGATACACAAAATTCAAGCTTCTTTCTGCCCTCTTCTTTCTCTTGAAAAAGGAGAATTCATTGGTATGTTGATATCTTGATACCATCGTTACTCATCTTGTTTATTAGATTAAATCTCTTGAAGCACTTGTAAATTCTATCTAATAATGATTTTATAAATTAGATTAAATCTCTGGCTCTGTCAAACCGGAAAATAATCTCTTGGTGTGCATCGCATGCAGTTATATCTCGAGAATCGTATAATCTTATGTCAATAATTTTGTTTGTTTATCAATGTAAAACGATTTACTACAAAAAAAAATCTGACATTTCTTTGACTACATGGACATCACTGTTGCTGTATTTCTAACTTTCCTCTGTTATATGCAGTTGCTGGAAGTGAGGACTCAAACGTCTATTTTTATGATTTAACAAAGCCAAAGCATACATGTGTGAACAAGCTACAGGTTGGTTTTACATCCATTGAAGATACTGATGTTACAACGATGCACAAATTGACAAGATATTTTGTGATACAGGGTCATCGGTTTCCTGTGATGGGGATTGCTTGGAACCATGGAGAAAACTTTTTGGCTTCATCTGATTTTTACGGCATAGTAATTGTTTGGAAGAGAGAAAGAACAAATCAGAACAAGAATACATAGCAATAGAAGTTTAAAAGCATATAGTTTTGAGTTGAGGGCTTGTGAAGATAGCTTCCTTAACATTTCTTCTTTCTCTTTCGTGTTCACCATTGTCCTTTTGTATCTTGTGCTATTATTTTTCTATTTTTGCGACAGAGTTCATTTTGTATCCTGTATGTATTTTGAGGAAGAAAGTTTATTCTTAGTGAGCCATGAGTAGGGATTCTGTATACAAATTCTGAGAGGTATGTTTTGTTTTGACATTGCTCACATTGTAATTTTACACCATCAAAGAATAATGTTACGTATCTGAATCAACACTTTATTGGTTGAATGTACAAAGTACTCATGCAAATCCCTTGTAGTCTGGTTGGTCAATGTTAGTAATATACTCATTTATCAGGATTTCTGATTGTTTCTCCAAAGCAGCACATGATGTGTTTTTTTCCTGGGTTGAGGCTCCCCTTTTCCGAATTTGAGGTTGGCAGCATGCAACAGTTAGGGGTTGGTTCTCCTTAGTTGCATCCCAATACGCAGAGATTGAGAATCTCATGTTTTCTTTATTGTACCAATCTCTACCGTTTAAACATTTTAATTAAATTCCTTTAAAATATCTCTCCACTCTTATTTTTAAGCGTCTGCCTATCTCTCATGCCCATAATGTTAGAAAGTTGCTCTACAAGTCCCTTCAATTGTTCACACGCCTCTCAAATACCCCTCTCGATTCTCAACTTCTAATCGCTGTGGTTTGGGAGTTATGACCAGCCCCGCCCTGAAACAGAACACATAACACGGTTGTGTTATTTTGTAGCATCTCTTTATATGTAACTTTTTTTTTTTTTGGAATCTTTTTTGTTGAGTCTGGGTATGCTTCATTTACCATAAGCTATATTTATCCAATTTAGGATCTTGGATGAATGACATGTGAAAAAAAGATTCAATGGTTCAGATTAAAAATAAAAAAAAATAGAGGAGAAACCCGCGCTTCTCTTCTCTTCTTCTTGTACGTGAACGTTACACTCTCTTTTCAGCTTCCCTCAAAATCTCTTCGTCTCCCCTCTCATCAGCGCCAACAACCACTGATTGTGTCACCGTTCATCTCAATCGCCGCCGTTCATTCATCTCTCAATAACAGGATCCTCCTCTCCACTCCATGCATCGTCCCCTCTTCAGAAAATCGCCGTCGTTTCAAACCGTGGTATGTGAATCTTATATCGCTGCTATTGATTTGTGCATTATTTGGTTTGTGAATCATATATGGTCTGAGCTTTATTTGGTTTGTGCATTGCTGCTATGAGTTTTATATCGTTGCTATTGATTTGTTCTGTTAAGACTATTGCTACTATTAGCTGCTATATATATGTGAATCTATTTCAAACAAGAGTATTGATAATAGGATCCTGAAGAAGTGTGAATAAGGAACTAAATGAAGTTTGTTATTAAGGATTACATATGAAATTTCAGGTGCTTACTTGCTGCATAATTATGCAGAAAAAGATAGTTGACCAAATTTGCTATCAGTTTATTAGATTTCCTTTCTTGCAAAAATCTCAAACTAGGTTTTGATTTTGACAAACTTGAGGACTATAACCAACTTGAAGGTGTAAATTTAAAAGCCAAATATGAGAGCGGCAGTGAGACGGCGGTGAAGAGAGGAGAGGGAGCGATGAGAGGAAGAGAGAAGATGCTGTGTTTGCTAGACGGCGGCACCGGGAGGCATGGCAGTGAGTGATACGATTGAGGAAGATGAAACCATGAGGTGAATAATGGTTCACCCAAGTCAGTTTTTGTTACTGCTGATTGGATGAAGTGGTAGTGTAGTGTCTATGAAGCATTGACACAGACGCGAACACCACACACGACACTAACATGCCAAGTTGATGATAGTTTACGAAAATGAATTAATTTGATATAATCACCTGTGTCTGTGTCTGTGTCAGTGTCAAACAAAATCACCCAAGTCAGTTTTAGAGTGATCTAAGGGATTTTAACTTTGTATATTTCTAGGCTAAGAAGTGAATTGAACATGAAATGATGGCTTTAGGTGTATACCAGTAAGATTTATATCATGTCAATTCTAATTCATTTCATTTTCTCCAGTTATCAAGTGATACCTTGCTTAATTCATCACAAGTTAAGGCTGTAGATTACAAAAATCTGTATGCAATCACATATGTTTTAAATGGTTTAGACAGTGGAAAATATGGTAGCGTGACAAAAGATATTGAAGCACTTATAACCTGAAAAATGCAAATATCGGACCCTTACTTTGCTCAATATCCTTTGTCTTGTTAATCAATTCTTGAAAGTGGTGACAGATCATGGTGAAGAAACTCACCCTTTAGAAAATATAAAATTTACTAACAGGGCTCTGATACCATGAAGAAAAGCATATGGGTGATAATTATCTATTATATTATTATGAGGAAGAAAAGGGCTCCTTTTATAGGAGAAAAAATACAAAGTCAACTCCTTTATTTTAGGAGTAATATAATGACTCTTAAACAAGGAAATAAATAATACTAAAATAAGAAATAT
>Ga0315915_1007266_pt1 | contig 13292 bp, 4 predicted proteins | sample MpolbnodulesMG_FD_207738 | JGI IMG/M metagenome (GOLD analysis project Ga0315915, IMG submission 207738) | Medicago polymorpha root nodule microbial communities from Los Angeles, California, United States - branched nodules | ecosystem: Host-associated > Plants > Roots > Nodule | place: USA... | reverse complement strand
ATAAATATTTTTATAATATATATTAATTTTGAATCACCATTTAAAAAATATAAATTCGTTTCTTTATAATCTAAATGTCAATGACAATTAAATTTAAATCTTTTGTTATTAATTTTATAATTTAGAGAATAAAATTAACTTTTAAATAACCATGACTTTAGTAATTGTTCACATATTTTAATTTTATTTTTGGGTTGTTTCATATTTTGTAATAGGATTTAAAACTATATGTTAATGAAATTGTGAATAAAAAAATAGAGAAAGATATGTATTCAAAATTTGATTATATTAAAATGAACCCACAATGTTATTTTTCTTTGAAGTGTGTTAGATTATGTTTTTGCTAAATTATTAGAAATAAAAAAAAATATTGAGGGACTAAAACGTAGATTTTAACTTAGGAGGGGAGGGAGATGTATATTCAAGCATCTTTACGGAGGGGAGTGTAATTTGAATATACACTCCCCTCTTATTCAAGCATCTTAAAATATACACTCTCATCTTCTCTCAAGAGAGGTGAGTGAAAAAATTTCTAATATGTTTTGAATAAAAAGGGAGAGGAGTGTATATTTTAAGATAAGAGAGGAGAGGAGTGTAATTCAAACATCTTTGAGTGAATGAGGTGTAATTTACTCTTTAATTTATAGTCTTCCTAATTTGATATCATTAATTAATTTCTTTTCTTTTAAATCATTTTAGATAATCTGAATTGAATTGAACAATTATTAATATTATGCTTACCTCGCGGTCGAATACCGAGACATTCTTCCTTAAAAAAAGGATTAAAAAAAAAAAAAAACTACTTAAACCTCGTCACGAAATTCCTTCTACTCGCTGGTGGGTCATATTCATTTCCTTGTTGCCAGTGGCTCCAAAGTTCAAAAGAGATGGCCAACTCAAACTTCTTAAAAAGAGAGATGTAATTTGTGCAGATACAAATTGTTGTCAAAAGTATTATGATGAGAAGGACAGGAGATGACTAGGGTACAACTTTGCTTGATCAGCAAAGCATTATTTAATTATATGAATCAGCAAAGCATTTTAGTCACTCCTCTTTGTTTATTGAAATACTTCATGTTACACATTCTACCTACTTTAAATCTTTATTTATTTTTCTTAACCAGGAAAGCTGTGGTTTTTTTAATTGATTTTAATATAAACATAGTTTTTAGTGCTTAAAATTGTTTTGACAATTGCTTTTTTAATATCCATTGTTTCCTAGAAACACATGAAAATGACCAAAAATACCTAAGCAATAGTTAACTATCGCTGACTTATAACTAGAAAACCGGCGCTATAGTTAACTACCGCTGAATTTTTTGGTCATTTCTATGTGTTTCTGGGAACAATGGATGTGAAAACAGCAATTATCAATTGTTTTTATAGACAAGATGACTTTGTGATGGTCCGACATTAGAAACAGGTCTTGGACAAGGAGTATTTACCTAAAATCTTGAGACAAAACCACGACACCCTTGACATGTGGGTCTAATTAGAATGGAAATTTGGAAAGCAATAGAAAGTGGAGGGGTAAGGTTAGCAATATCATCAATCTTATTCTCTAGCAATATCAAAAGCTCTCCAAAGATTTGTTTCCGAATAGATATCAGATGGATAAGCGGTTGATCTGTCTCCTATTGCGCTATAATTGCATTGATTTATATGTATTGGAGCTTATTTGCTTTATCTTTTGGAAGAGTACAAAGGGAATAAGGCAGATTCTACAGTGGACCATTCTGAATCCACAATTAAAAATAATTCAAAACTCAAATGACTATATGCATCATTTTATAAAAATAAAAGTTCATGACAATCTTTCTCATCCTTATGACCTAGACACCAACTTAATCAATTTACATTTGTTTCTCATTGTGGTTGTCGAATTAACATTGATCAAGTCACCCTCTTAGCTATAAATATAAGGATGACAAAATTGACTCAAAGGAAATGGAACTTGTGACTTTGCAAGAAACACTCCAAGATCCTAACACAACACCACTATACCAACTAAGTGCGTTGATATGAACTTATGAGAGACGTCGTCTAGCCAACCACCATTAAAGTTTCAAGTAATTTTTAAATACAAATTCACCACAAATCATATCCACGGGCCACGGTAGAACTCATCATGAAATAATTACGTGTGCCTAGACACCTTTACTAAGGAATTAATACCTGGAACGAAGACATTACTCTTTGTATGTATAGAGGAATGCATATCTTGCAGCTAGACCATAATATGCTAATGCTCAATATAATCAAGAACATAATACACATTAACTTTCTTTTTTTCCGAGGGAATAATACACATTAACTTCTTTTTTTCCACATTAACTTCTTTTTTTCCGAGGGAATAATACACATTAACCTAAAATTACATATTAAATCATGCAATCAAGCAAGAAAATTGCTGTTGACACATTTTGTTTGGCTGAGAAACACATGTAAAAGAAGAAAATGCCCCTCGGCAGTTAACTGCCGAATTATGAAACCGGCTGCAGTTAACTACCGAGGAAAACTTCGGCAGTTAACTGCCGAGGAAACTTCAAACCTGTTTTTTTTTTTTGACAAAAACCATAAATTGTCATTATTAATATTTATTGATTTTGAATGTTTCAATCATTATTTTGGTACGTTTCAAACAATTGCAGTATTATATTTATGCATATATATCTTAACAAGAATAGCATTTAAATCATTGTAAAAATTAAGCATTTATTGTTTTGCACATTACTTAAATAAAAATAATAATAAAAAAATCGTTAAAATAATTGTGCACAACGATTTTTTTTAAGGTATAGTATGTTGTTATATTTTCGAAAAATAGTTGTGCACAACGATTTTTTTTTAAGTAATTTGCAAAACAATATTCAAAAGCTTAATTTTTACACTCAATGAAATGTTTTTTAAGGATTTAAATGCTCTTTATTTTTTTGGTTAGGATTTAAATAATATTCTTATTAAGATATATATATATACACACACACACACACACACACAAGTATAATACTGCAATTGTTTGAAACGTACCAAATTAATGATTGAAACATTCAAAATCAATAAATATTAATAATGACAATTTATGCTTTTTGTCAACAAAAAAAAAACAGGTTTGAAGTTTCCTCGGCAGTTAACTGCCGAAGTTTTCCTTAGTAGTTTATTGCCGAAGTTTTCCTCGGTAGTTAACTATAGCCGGTTCCATAATTCGACAGTTAACTGCCGAGGGACATTTTTGTCTTTTACATGTGTCAACAACAATTTTCATCAAGCAAATGTTCAAGTCCATAAGGTGTCAATCAGCTTAGTGGTAAGAGCTTAACATCAGTTGTAAGATGGTCAATAGTATCACCTTCATTAATAATTTCCCCTTCCCCTAGTTATAATTTTAAGTAAACGATCAAAATCTAATGATACATAAGATCCAAGATGTGGGTGAGAGAAATAAGAGAATAGTGAGTTTTTTCCTAGTACAAAAGAATACTAAGAATTCCATACAAATTTGAGTTTTATATAATTCATATTCTGCAAATCTCAAATAGACTTACTTCCTAGTATTTCAAGAAAAGTGAGGAAATATGGGATGGAGTAGTTGATAGAATTCTGTGACAGTAAAAATGTGGGTGTGATAGGACCAACTAGAGGGATAGAAGAAACGTCTTTCTAGAGAGATGAGAGAATCACATAGAACCACGACAATGCACATAAATTAAATATAATGTGGAAAAAACAGATACCGGCAGCCCTTGAGGAAAATCATTGATAAATATAGCAAACCATAAAATTACATAAAAGTCATCTCGAGGGATCAATGAATTGTTTGTCAGCTTCTACCTAGGAAATTTTGAAACAAATGTTAAGTAATGGAAGCTGGCGTAAAACAAGAATAAAAGAAATAACTTGTCAAAGTTAAAGCTTACACTACAAAGATTAAAAGAATTATCAGGGATGATAAGTGTCAACCTCTTCATACCTTGGAATTGAAGCCATTGGCATTTATTTAACAGAAAACAATGCTTTTCACGTATTTGAGGCCAAAAGAATATGTTATCTTACAACAAACTTTACTATTCCCAACATCAAAGTTGTCTGCAATGGATCAGGTACAGTATTTGCATATTGCACACACAATGGCATTAATGACGTCTGGAATAGCATCCAAAGAGCAGGCAGATGTGGCATATACTGCATTATGCATGGACAATACTAAAATGCAATGGCATTTATGTGTATGTAAAGGATAGCATGTAGCTACTTAGAATCAATATCATCACATTCTGCATGATGATGGATTTTAGCTATCACATGTTAACTCAGGAAAAAATATCTAGCCAAACATTAAGCCAGCTAAACAAATAATCTGACAGTAAAGGGACACTCTTCTTGATAACCATCTTGAACATGAAAGCAACTGACTTCAGCATGAGTTGGAAGCAATAAAAAAACACTTCACGTCTAACTCTTGGCGTAGCATACTGTAATCTTATGCTCACATTGCTTGCTTCAGAAATATAAGGAGATTATCCAATAAACCAGGTGACCAAAAACTCATTGCTTTCAATTTTAGATCCAACATCTGCAAGCAAAAATGTGGAAGTGAGTATGGCAAACATGATTCTCATGTTTTTATTTTCATTAGGATCAAGATCCCCTGCAACTGGGATACTCCAAATTCACATAGTCGGCACATCTGTGATTGTTTGATCAAGATACTTTGGATTTAAAAAAATAAATACATCAAAATCTGTATATTTTGCAAATTGTTTGATCTAAATCGAACGACCACCAACGTATTGACTGCATGAATGCACAGGTATCCCAACTATAGGGAGCTGGGAATCCATTTTCCTTGTTATCAAACTAGATTCAGCTGACTAAACAATAATATAATGAATGATTGACATTTGACAATCATAACAAGCAATATTGGCAACACATTAAGAAAAAAATGGCTAACAGGTGTACATGTAACAAACTATTATAGATAGATTGAATAAAATGTGTTGGAAGCTATGTAGTCAATAGCAGAGAGCGTAGCGAAGCAGCTGACCCCCAAAAAACCATAGTGGGATAGCGATACAGCCGCTATGTCAGATTCTAAGGAAATAATACAAAGACTTTATACCATACAGACACATAAAACATCTAAAAAATAGAATAATGCACAAAACTAAACACATGAATAACTAATCATCAAAGTACATTGCTACTAGTATTTAAACATAGCTATGTTGTTAATCCCAGATACGGCGCATAGCGCCAAACCCCAAATATGTTGTAGCGGTATAGCGGATAGCGGGATGGCTGCTATTGTGAACACTAATGAACAATTTACAAATTAAACACTAAATACTCATGAAAAATACACAATTAAAGGAACAATCATACTTAATAACTATAACCAATTTCGTCATTTTGCATCAAAATTAGTTTTAAATGTAATCAAAATGACATCCCATCAAAATGACAAAATCTAGTTCTAAAGGTAAACAAAAAGACAAGCCATTAAAATGAAGTTCTATAAGTAATCAAAACCATGCTTCCGAATCTGTGGATGCCTCATATTCACTTCTAAGTTCCACCACATCAATATTATCTTGTTCATCCCTTGATTCAAACTCTTGTTCTTCAACCTCCAACTCCATTAGGCACAACATTAGTGAGTCTAGATTGCTATAGTGGTATAGCGAACAGCAAGATTGCCGCACTTCATGGCTGCTAACACCGACATTGCTGAAGGCGGCTTGCAAGGAGATGGCATCGCGCAGAACCCTATCACTGCTACGCTATTATGCTATGACGCGCTATTGAAAACATAGAAACATAATATAAAAGCAAAATAGCAAATAAGTTCTAGCCTCTAAGAGGCTCAAACTAAAGCAGAGCACAGAGCACAACAAAAAAACAGAGCACAGAGAAAATTGGTCTAGACAAGAAAGGAACAGGGATAAGAGAAAAATTACATACTTTGGTCTCCAGCTTCTACATCAGCTCAGCAAACCAGAAGGAAATTGGTCCTGGTTGACCAAATCAATAAGTCGATGCACCACAGCTTTATCAGGAACCAGACAATCTGTTATCTCATTTCCTATATCGTCTTGCTCTTAACTTGGGAAGATGGTGGACATTCCTCCCCTTCTCCATCATCTGCCGTAACACTTTTCGAGCTTTAGAAAGCTTTCCAGCCTTTCGTAGACTAGTCACTAATGTACTATAGACAACAAAATTGGGACTACAACCTTTGGTCTCCATTTCCTTAAGCATTGAGCATGCTTCATCAAACTTTCCTGCCATACAAAATCCACGAATCATGGAATTGTAGGTAAATACATTTGGGATTTGACCTCTAGAAATCATCTCATCAAACATTTCCTGAGCTTTCTCGAACTCAAGAGCCAACACATATCCGGTGATCATTACAGTGTATGCTACCACATCTGGGATGCAGCCAATCCTCACCATTTCATCAAAAATATATTCACAGTCATCCAAACGTCCTGATCTACTCAGTCCATCTATGAGTGTTGTGAAATGCACAACAGTTGGCTCTATACCTCTTTCTCTCATGTGATTCAAAAGTTCAACAGCTTTGCACAGTTCACCCCCTCTACCGAGAACATGAAGAATAATATTATAGGTATGAAAATCCGGAGAAAGACCATTTCCTCCCATCTCATGAAACAATCTGTATAACTGATTTAACTTCCCAAGTCTGTATTTCGCAACCATGACAATATTATAAGTCAAAACATCCGACAAAAAACCCTCGAACAACATTTGGTCATAAACCCACTCAATCAACTTGTACCGATTCAACACAAGAAGACAATGTAAAATTGCATTATAAGAATGTCTATAAGGCCGGTAGTTAAACGACCTCGACTTTATAAACTTCACAACCAAATTCCTAGCAAAACCCGCCTCACCACTAGTACAAATCAAAATATTGAAAGTACGAGCTGTGACAGGAAAACCCTTCTCAATCATCTCATCAACGATTCTCCACAACGCCTTAAACTCCTCACACTCAGCAAATATCTGCATAATCAAATGATAAGAGTTAACCGTATGACAATAACCCTCTTTCTGACCACACCACACAAAGAACTTATACGCCAATCTTCCAATCGTAGCCTTGTTTTCACAATTCACCTCTCTCAACACCGCATACAAAACCTCTCGAACCAAAATCCACGTCGGCTTTATACCTAACTCATCTAAAACAACCCTAAAATCAAAATCCAATTCCAACCCGTCTCTTCGTAGAACCTCGAGAACCTTCTCAACATTCTTCCTAACATTTCCTAACAAACAATCTCTAACAAAAAACCTCCTATGCTTATATCCAACACCATTTTTATCATCACCATCATTATTCAAATCCGAATTTTCCCTCTCAAAATCAATCCTCCTAAAATCTCCTAACAAACTATCTCTACCAAAAACCCTTCTTTGATTATTATAACCAAAACCCTTTTCCTCATTATGACTCAAATCAAAATTTTCACAAGAACCCACAAACATTTTCTTCAAAGACTCCTCAACAAATTCAAACCCATTTCTAACAACATCCTCATCGCCACGAAACGGTTGATCACAAAGCATTCTCGTGAAATTTAAACAATGTGAAATTTTCTGAACCATTCTATGACCTAATAGGGTAATTGAATTCATCATTCGAATCCATCATCGTCTTCGAAACAACGACGACGTTTTAAATCTAAGAGGAATCGATTCTATTGATGATAACAGAGTGCATTTTTTGATTCCGATAAGAAGAAGATTCGAGAGGGTCATTGCGAGATGAGAAAATGAGAAGAGAAATTGTACCTTTGTTGATGAGAAATTGAAGGGAGAGACGAGAAATTGAGGTGGGTGATGAGAAATTGAGTCATTGCGAGGTAGAGTGCATTGTTGTGTAGTGGGAAGTGTGGTTGTGGTGGAAATGTGAATCTGAAAAACCCTAGAATGAAATGAAAGAGGAAGATGGAGCTGAACGCAGCGTTTTAGGAACAAAATGGGTTTAAAAATAAATAAATAGTGCCTTTTTTTTTTTTTTTGGTTACAAATAAAAATAGTGCAATTGAAAATGATGACCAAGGAGGTGTATTGGATTAAGATTTTAAAGGATAATTTTTGTTTAAAATAGTCTTAGGAATTTTAAAAGACTTTACATGATTTTAATGACTTTGATGATTTTAAAAGACAATTAAGATTTCCAGTTTGGATTTCAATGGATTTAAATCATAAGATTTTAAAGGATTTGAAATGATTTTGTGGACTTCAAAAGATTTCAACAGATTTTATGAATTTTAAAGACTCATTGAAAAAATGATCATAACACACTCTCTTTTACTTTATTCTCAATACAAACTATTTTATTTATTTTACTTTATTATTTTATGAGAGATAGAGAGGAGAGAGAGGGGGAAGAGAGAGAGAGACAGAGAAGGGAGGAGGGAAGAGAGAGGGAGAGAGAGAGAGAGAAGAGAGGGAGAGAGAGAAGGGAGAAGAGAGATAGTAAAATCTTAACAAGAAAAACAATCTTAGAAATCTCATGTTTTCATGAAAGATTTTTTCATGATAAAATTGCATTAGAACATCTCACAAAATCCATCAAAATCCAATTTATTAAACAATCCTTGGAAATTTGAATGATTTTGAATACCACAAGACCTTTTTTAATCAGCCCTTAGATATGGCTTTCAATCAGCCCAACCATTTAAACCATTAATCTAACATTCATTCACTTTCTCTCTCCTTCTAAATACTCGTAACTAAGAAAATTAGAAAGAAAAAACAAACTATAATTTGGTTTAAAAAATTTGATGTCATTTTAATACAGTAAATCATGGTTTAATCTTCAAAGGAGTAAAGCCCATTTTGTTTAAGACCTTATCAAACTCCAAAATTGTTCAATAATTAAATCAAATAAAACATGATAGAGATTTGTTCTGGTTTTTCTCTTTGGTTATTATGTTTTTTTGTTAGATTATAATTCTCAAAATTTTGGTTGAGTTCAACTTCAATGTGTTGGTGGTTCACTTCATTCACGGTTGCTTCTAATTTCAATCATATGATTTTGATTTCCCTAATTTGTAATTATCCATCTTCTATGTGATTTTTGGCTCTATGTAGGAAGAAATTTGCAGATTTTAACCGTCAACATGATGGCGTAGAAATGGTGAGAGTAGGAGAAATGGGGGGCACTCACTCACTCTGGTGTTACAGGTGCATCATAAGATCACATGAAATCTCTCAATCCAATGGCTATTAGTTGTGGTTCACCATGAACCACTTAGTTGCTAGTCCACCTTAGACGTCACTAATTTAACAAACTGGTCCTTTAAATAAAAATTTGGTTTTAAGATTTTTAGATATCAATTGAATTGTTAAATTACTTAAGATATCAATTAAATTGTTAAATTACTTAACAATCACAACTTAAGGAATCAATTAAATTGTTAAATTACTTAACAATCACAACTTAAGGAATTTTAGATCTTAAAATATAAGTTTTTGGCGTTTAATAATTACTATTAAATAACTTAAAAGATTTAAGTGATACAAAAAATATTTACTAACAAAAATTTGTTACAATTAAATAACTAAAAGAAGTAAGTGGTATATAAAAAAACTTAAAATCAATTTGTTATAATTAAATAACTTAAAAAGTTATCTAGCGTAATTTAATCGAAACCACAAAATTGGTTCATGTCTTTGTAAATCACTCTCAAATTTTGGAGTAAAGATCCTCTCCATTTATCAAAGTAAATGGAGTATACAATTTGGAGGGATATATAGACAAAAAAAAAATAATGAATGCTTTCAATAAATGAGTCTCACTATCATTAATTATTATGTACTATTTTCAAGATTTTTTGTGTCTTTATCTTTCCAAATAGAGAAAATGGAGAGAATTGTAAATTGAGAAGATCTCAACTCCAAATTTTAACTATGTTAATATTTCAAAATAATCTCTATCTTTATCAAAAGTTTTTCAATTAGGTCTTTCGTAATGTAAACAAAAACATAATTGAGAAACTTTTGACAAAAACAAGGATTAGTTAGAAATATTCACAAAGTCAATGACTAATTTGAGAGTGGCTTAGAAAGACATGAACCAATATGGTGGTTTAATCGATTGAAAATGTATCAATTATGTGTCCAATAAAAAAAGTTTAACGAGTATATTGTGTTTATTTACAGTCATTTTTCACATGCATTGAATCATATATTGTCACATCAATTATTAAATATGACAGCCCATATGTTTTCATATTCACCATTACTAGACGTGACAAATCATCATCATCGACAGGAATGGAGAGAGAGAGGGGGGGAGGGAGAGAGAGAGAGAGAGGGGGGGGGGAGAGAGAGAGAGAGAGAGAGAGAGAGAGAGAGAGAGAGAGAGAAGGCGGCCTTAGGCAATGCCTAGGGCAACTGCACCGGTATTCTTCTTTGTCAGAGGTGAAGTTTTTCAGGGGGAAGAGTCCAAGTAAGGTCCCACAAACAGGGGGATGGGGGAAATTGGTTTGATGTGAGACCGCAACTTCGGAAAGCATTGCAACATGATGATCGAGGTCAGGAAGACAGCGAGAGAGCTTGCGGCATGGAGGTAGGGATGTTTTGGGACACAACAGCTTAGGGTTAGGGATGTTTCACTGGAGGATTAGTACTACAAGGACCGCTCTGTGGAGCACGATCACCATCAGCCTAGGGCTCGACAATCACAATGGTTGCTTTGGTCATTTCCGTGTTGGGGCAAATCGGTTAAGCTCTCTAGATCCTATATCGTTGAATGTTTGGAACAAATCGGTCCCGTTAAAAGTTTCTTACGTTTGGTGATGGTGATGATTTTCATAACAAGGGATAATCTACATATAAGAGGTGGTTTGGACCAAAGTTCGTTACAATGTGTGGGTGAGTGCAGTGCTGAAGAATCGATAACTCATTTGTTTTTTGAGTGTCCTATGTTTTTCAGGTGTTTGGTTTGGTACATGTCAATGGCTTGGGATATCATTTGCTTTACCAAAAGAGGGACATCGGCATCTTGAGCAGTTTGAAGGCTTGCTAAGTAACCGAAAAACAATCTCAACGCGCGTAAGTGTGATTTGGTTTGCCTGCATTTAAAGTTGTGTTTTTTGTTAGGTCACTGAGGGGAGCCTGGGGGATCGTCCACATTGAGGCTAAACCAACCACTCAAGTGAGAGAGACACCACACTTTTACCCAAAATCTTAAAGCTATGGGTTTATGGGTCCTCTTACTTAACTCACACTTGCACACAACATTTTTAAATCAAAGACCTTAGATAGCATCAATCAATGGTGCATATATCTGAGGGCATGTATGGGGAGTTTTGTGGTGACATGAAGCTTCAGAGCAGTTCGTTATTATAATGTTCTGTATCTAGGATCAGGTTCTAGTGTTGTTTTGGTGTCGAAGAGACGCATCTAAGGTGAAATGCAAGTCGATTTAGTGCTAGAACAGCAGAATCCTTTGAGGTAAGTCTTTGCAAGTCTTGTGCGTTTCCATTTTCTTCATAAGCCCGTTAGTTGTTTGTGGTACGGAACGAGATCTTAAAAGGACTAACTATATTTCAAAATATTAATCTGCGCCTGGAGACTGGAGTTCTGCGACAGTCGAGGAGTCTCGCATATGCTCCTATTTGCGGTGCTGTCATCATTTTTGGTTCTCAGATTAGTGTAGGTGCTGAATTTGGGATTGATTGGATTATATTTAATGATATGCTGACAACTCTCGTTCTGTTTACTGTGGACTGCTATAAGTTTTTCCTGTTTGGCGTGGCTTGAGGTCTGTTTTTATCTGTGTTGGTTCATTCTTGTACATTTAATCATTTCTATTAGTTCATTTACCAATCTTATATAAGCATTTATCACTGCGTTTTCAAAAAGGAAAAAAAAAACTCTACTGGTTTCCTCCCCATTTCACAATTTCAACCTTCCAAAGAACCAGCATGTTTTACTTTTGGTACAACTTCGTTTAATTTAATTTACCTAAAAGAAGTTTAAACAAAACAACTTCAAAGAAGATACAAAATAAGTTTACTTAGTAGTTCACTAGTGACTTAATTTAGTTCAATTATAGTTCAATAACGAATTCCACATCCATCCCTCACTAGTGACCTAAACAGATTGGAAATGTGTGACTGTGTGTTTTATTACAGCATGCAAACCCAATCCCACAAAAACATGTTGCTTTAATGTTTAAAGGATGGTGACTGTTTGGTTTATTGGTGGCTAGCCATGTTAAATTCAGAATCCCTCCTTGATTTATCGCTCATGTACTAAGGTTGAGTTAATTAGTTATCACAATCAAATACCAAATACCTATTATTTCAAAATTAACTATTATACAATAGAATACAGATTCCAATACACCACATAGAAACATTATAAGTCATTAGATGTAGAAATGTATCAAACCACCTCAGATATACATCCAATAGTCTTGGAATTTAGCTTTGAGACTACAATAAGCATCCAAACATTATAATAAACTTATAGTAACACAGTCTTGTAGTCTCCACAAAACATCATAATAAACATCCAAACATTTAAACAAACAGAACTTTAAAGAAAATACAAAATACACATAAACATATAATTATGATAATTCACAGAAGAAACCAATCCTTCAATGAGCTGAATCCTGAAGTCTTCTTTCACCTGAAGGTTGATGAACCTGTCCAACCTCTGCACCAGTATTCCTAGACATTCCTCCACTTCCTACAATAACACAAAATAAAAATCAAAGGTCACACTTTTTAGCGAAGAAATTTCATAAAAAAATCATCATCCCTGTTCTATATTTGGACTAAATGATTTAAATATATCAGATTGTGTAAACAGTAATCTATGAATGTATCAAAATCACAGCAAAACACTTGTACAAACTCTTCCTAGTCTATTAGTTTTAAAACATATTTTCTAATAGTTAGTTTCATCATCAAATGTATCTTTAATGTAGTCTCCACAAAACATCATAATAAACATCCAAACATTATAAATCACAGCAAATAAGTTTATGTGTATGATTTGAGTTTGATATAATGAAAATCAAACTTTTGTATTGTTTTTGAGTTTAATATGATGAAAGTCAACCATTTAAGTGATGAAAAATTTTAATGGACCAACAGTAAAACACCTTTACACTAAATTAAAAAAAAAAACTATTACACTTTAAGTGTAAATCATCCTTTTATCTATCAGTTTGATCTATAAAATTATAAACAAAAGATTATACTAAACTGATCACAATTCAAAGACTAAAA
>Ga0315915_1007265_pt1 | contig 13293 bp, 6 predicted proteins | sample MpolbnodulesMG_FD_207738 | JGI IMG/M metagenome (GOLD analysis project Ga0315915, IMG submission 207738) | Medicago polymorpha root nodule microbial communities from Los Angeles, California, United States - branched nodules | ecosystem: Host-associated > Plants > Roots > Nodule | place: USA... | reverse complement strand
GGAGGAGGAGGAGGAGGAGGAGGATATTCGTTCGCCCAGTTCGGTCCAAATTTGACCTATGTCTGGAGAAGAGATTTCTCTAATTCACTATCAAATATTTTCTTACAAAGAGATACAAGGGTTGCAATAAATTATTCTTCAACAATAAAACCTAGTTACTACCCCTTTTCCGAATATCTTCCTGTGGCCCAAGAGAATTGATGATTTATCCCCACGGTGTTTCCTGACCCTAGTTTGTATCCCAAAAGGAACCAACCCTTAACCTTTGATTTTCTAAGGATTCCCTCTTTTGGTATACCTTAGTTTGCCTCACTTTCACCTCTTGTTAGAACTGAAAAATACCAACACCTTGTATATATATGCATTACTCAGCTTGTCTTGCAGTCCAAACAACAACCTTGTGGACTACAAGAATTGTCAAGCAAGTAGATTAACAAGCAACCACTTTGTCTGTCTTGCACTTCAAGAAATAGCGTTGCAACTCATTTGTTTTGCCAAGCAAGAAAACTGCCTTATATTTATGATTTCTTGAGAAACAAGTAGCGTCTTCAACTTTCTAGAGAAACAAGAAAAAAGTCCTAACAAGATTTTGAGTAACACACAACAATGTACGCCTAGATTATTTGCTACATTGTACACAGACAATTAAAACAAATAATGCACAATAATCTTCACTTACCTTTTATTAAATTCTTAGTATTTACTTTCAATCAATGAACTCAAATGGTTAATGAAATTAGGTTCAGGATGAAAGCATTCAATTTCAGTACTTAAAAAAAAATTGGACACACTTTACTTACCTCGGTCTAAAAATTCATTTCCGGTAACAACGGTTCAGACAAAACAGAAATATTTACTTTTAATGTTTTCATACATCCCAAAAATTAACTATTTAACTGGCCTAAATATGCATTTGTCTACTTCCAACCTATGTTTTTGTTCTTTACAAATGTATTTTAAGTGAATGTGAAATGTTACTATTATATTATCCTGTGTATATTGGTCAATGAATATATCAGTAAATAGTAATTTTTTCCAAATGCCTTTTCAAAAAAGTATTTTTTTTTCTTCCAAAAACGAATAATTTGAGTCCTCCTTCACCAGGCATTTTAAAACAGAACAATAATTTTGTAATCGTATCAATCAAACATGCAACAAACCAATGGGCCTAAAAAGAATATATATTTCTCTCTCTCATAACAATGCCACCGTGAAAATCAAAACACATGATACCTTTGTTTAGAAGCATTTATATTTATACTTTCTCTTCTCTCTTAAATTTTTAAAGATCTTTGTTGATTACTTGTTTCTCCATTACAAACATCCAAAAAGGAACAAGTAAATGATAACAGACTAAGTGTGTCTCTAGATGAGTTGAATTTCAATGGTAAAAATGAAAGCAATATTAAGGGAAAAATGATCAAGAATAAGTGCTAAAATGAATACGGTGAGGAGTGTCTCATCTTTATAAACTCTTCTCAAGAATCCTATCTATCCGATGTGGGACTAAATCCGATGTGGGACTAAATTCCACCCGAGTGTTGGCCGCTAACACACCCCATCACGCTTCAGCCCGGCCCAATGGGCCTAAGCGTGGAGATACAAGCCCAACGATGGACCCGATAGACTCTGATACCATGTAACGAATATCGAGGCCTAACTCATCCCTACAAAATCGGCTTGTACGGTGAGAAGTGTCTCATCTTTATAAACTCTTCTCAAGAATCCTATCTATCCGATGGGGGACTAAATCCCACCCGAGTGCTGGCCGCTAACAGTAACTATAATGAATCTTATACTAATAAGCTTCAAAATGAAGCTAAGAGTCTCACGTGTATGCTTCAAGAATTGGAAGCAAAAAGAAATGATAGAGGTAAGAGCAACCCTGAAAAGAGATGTATTTTATGCTGCTGAGGAGATCGAGAAATGGGGGATACAAGTTTTGAACAAATGAATTTGTTTTATTAATTAACTAAATGAACTCTTATCTATAACTGCTAGTATTAATTAGTAATCTTTTGTGTGATAAGTGGTTACTTTCTATAGGAAGAGATTCAAGAAATAAATGGACGCTATGAATGAAGTAGGCTTTAAAATGATAGAAGCTACAACCATTCAGGTGAGCCTAGAAAAAGTAAGAATCTATATCAAAAGATAATATATGATTTGCTTTGATTTGAAGTTTTGAAGAAATGCTAGGTTTTTATGTTGGACTGTTAACAGGTAAATAAATATTGGTGGAAAATTTATCAATAGAACCACATAGTTATAAGATTATAAGACCTTATGAGTGATTAAACTTTAAAGCCTTTTAAGTCTAATGAAAAGCAAAAGCAGAGAGTTAATGTTGTACATTACTGCTCATATGCAACAATCAGGTGGCCTAATTCAATAAAACTGAAGTTCTGTTAATCAGAATATGGCTATCAGAGAAAATGATTTGATAAATAGGGCCCTTCGAGTTAGACAGGATTTCAAATAAAGATACATACAGTAGCAGGACATAAGTTTTTGAAGTTGTCGAATTTATAACTGAGACGGCATTAGTCTATTAGTCTATTTGAAGATACATCAAAAATCATGGCGGAACTGCAACCGTTACTTTGGCTGCTAGGAGGTCAGGTAACAATGTATCAGCCTGGTTCAAGGTCACAGAACAGAAAAGACCTTGTTCTAAATGCATGCAAAACTTCAGTTCAAACTGTGAACCAACTGATCCCCATTCTTAACATGGGGATTGAAAAAGCTGAACATTTTAGAGGAAATCCTATTTAGCGATAAAAAATATGTTTATGATCACTTATGAGTCCTCTAACTAATATGTTGTTGAACCTCAACTCTTCAATCAAATGTGAAACTTTAACCCACACTTTACTTATCTCAACATCTCTTCCTCAAGTGTGGAGCCCGAGTGATCATTCACATTGGACAACAACAACCACACAAGTGAGTTGAACACCACATCTTAACCCAAAACCTTAAGAAATTAGGTTTATGAGTTCTCTCACTTATATATTATTGCTTAACATTCACTTTTCTACCATCACACTTGCTACACAACATAAATGCTGATCATTTGAAAAGGGAAAGTGATTGGGATTGTGTTTGAAGTCTGAAAGCTCGTCTTTCTGCGCTATTTGCAAAGAAGAGGGGGACGATACACTCCACTTAATTTCCAGCGTGTTAGGGGCATAGCTTGTTGGCAAGAGAGTGATCTACGGTCTGAAATTTCAAGATAAGTGCAGGAGTTTAATACAAATATTCAACAGGTTATGTTCACTATCATGAATATCTTCAATGCAGAAAAAAAACTTCTTTTTTGGCTGTTTTTATGTGGAGCATTTGGAAGAACCACAAGCTTCGCATTTGGGAGATTCATACCATCATTTTTTGTGTGCTGTTCACTTAAATCAGAGCAGGAAAACGACCCAGAGGCAGGTCCATCGCCAGTAGAACAGCCTGGTCTTGACATCAGAGTTCAGTTGGAAATGCAGCATTGGCACGCCCTTTGCAATAAATCAAAATAGGGTGGGCATTCTCCTATCATTTCGGTTGATGAAGGAGAAGTGGTCTATTATCCTCCATTCATTGGGTTCACCATTTGCACTTGGATGAAGTTATTTTTTTAACATAGCTTCTCTGTGTTTGGTGGGATTATATCTGATTGTAGGGGTATGTCCTCTATTTCAACAACTCTAGTGTTGAGTTTCCTAGAAGACGTGTAGATAGGGTAGTTCATGCTTTAGCAAAGATGATGTCGGTCTTTTTTATTGATACACCTTCTTCTATTGATCATATTATATTACAAATAAAATGAATTTGATTTTCCCTCTTCAAATAAAATCAAAAAAAGTTTGGCAGGCGTGAAATAAACTTGATGAGAATTAAGACTAAAATCTTGAAACTTTGATAAAAAAAAAATAAAAAATTAACAAAGTTTATGGACTAAAACATGTCACAATCACTTTAAAGCATTAAAATGGATCCTTGCTAAAAAATCGAAGTCCTTAAATAATTAGGTGTGATTTATTCTCTTGAATTGAATGTATATCCTCACAATGTAATTATATGTATCGGTGTTGGACATTACTCAGATTCCAACACCGAGACACGTGTAATTTGAGGAATGTCTGTGTTTCATAGTCTGCCATTAATATCATTCAATTATTGGATGACAATACTTTATATATACCCTCCGGTTACTATTATAAGCAAAAATCAATATTTTAGATTCATTCATTAAAGAGCAATGTTGAACAACTAATGCAACAACCTTTAATATTGTGAGGAGCACGCAAATCAAAATCACTAAAAAATATTAAAAAATAGCAAAAAGGTTGTTGGTTGTACAAAAATGATGTTCATATATCATTCCTCTTTATTAAATGATGTATGTGGTCTACAATAAATATCATATACATCGTTTAATGAATATATCTAAAATGTTGATTTTTGCTTATAACAGTGACCGAATGGTGTATGGTCTTAAAAGTTGGACACGATTTCTAATAAAAGATACGACAACGAGAATGACAACCATTTTTTATGTCGTTGAAACTACAGTTGAAACAGTATTAGTCAATTTGACTACAATTTTCAACAGTATTAGTCAATTGAGACCATATATCAGGTAGCAATGCCACAAGGGTCACATAACATTACAAGAAAGATGAGGTTTAACTTGGGAAAAGAATGTTATTTCCCGCTATAAAAAAGTAAGTTTTGACCGTTAGATTTAAGATCTTATAATAATCTCTCCACACTATATTTTCCCCCCACTTTGTCTTCTACCTCTCAACCTGCAAAATACCTAAAAAAAAAACTCAATACTTCACTGAACCAAATGCTTTATAGGCCGCTTAAGGGTGGTTCACGAAACGAAAATGGGTAGATCACAATTTCGGATCCAGTTTCTAACATCAAACCAAAAACGCATGTTTTAAAATACATATTTTATGCAGTCTCTCAACACTAGATCTCATTTCCTTCTTCTTCTCCTTCCTTACTCAAAATTTGAAGTCTTTATTTAGTAATTAGGCGTAATTTCTTTTCTTGAAGTGACAGTAGATACTTTTTCTTCAGGTGACAATTGAAGGTAGATACTAGTATTGATTACGTACGATTCAAATGTTGGATGGCAAAAATGGATGATTGCTCAAAATTTGAAGCCCTTCTTAAATAATTCGCGTAATTTCTTCTTCTGGATTGAAGGTCGATTGGTATTGATTATCATTCAGTTATTGGATCAAAAATAGATCCTTGCTCCAAATTTGAAGTAATTCTTAAGTAATTAGCCGTAATTTCTTCTCTTGAATTAAAGGTGGGTAATTTTTCTTTAGGTGACAATTGAAGGCAGATGCTAGTATTGATTATCATTCAATTATTGGATAGCAAAAATTGATCCTTACTAAAAATTTGAAGTCCTTCTTAAGTACTAATTAGGGTTTTTTTTTCTCTAGTAGTCTAATGGCTAGAACTCACACAATTAAATGTGGAGAAGTGAGGTGTTCGGGGTTCAAACCTCGGTCCCAGCATAAATTATGCAACGTCCCTACCATCTGAGTTAAGCTCGCAAGGACAACTTTCTTCTCTTGAAATGAAGGTAGTTATATACTTTTCTGGTGTCGTTTAACCTGGGAAAGCAAACTTCTTTCCCACCATGGGAAAATATATGTTTCAACCATTAATATATTATTATTTTAAATAAATGGTTCAGATCTGTTGATGACAACCTTCTTGCAACTTTTTGGAAAGAAAAAAAAATGACCCCACTTGTTTATGTTTATAATTGAATGTGGGCTTCCGTTTTTTTTCTTCTTCTAATAACCGGTCACAACTTTATTTACTTATTAAAAGCAAAAATTAATTTTTTTTTGGGTAGAATACGCTTTATTTTTTATTTTTTTTTGGGTAAAATAGCACTTTTTTTGTTCGAGCGGTAGAGAAAAACGACACTAAATGAGTAGAGAAAAATTAAAATAGTTCTTGTTCCAATTTCTTCCTCTGCTAAAATTGAAACTATGGAATACGAGATTATGGCTTTGAAGATTGGAACTGAGATCCAAATCTGCAGAAAACACTTGAAGCACAGTTTCATGAACATGAGAAGGAAAACATGACAAAGTTCTCTGAAGTCAAAAAATTGGTTGTAGATGAAATTTTGCAGTTCAACCGAGGAAAACTATGGAATTGGTTCTATGAAGGAAAGTCAGTTTTGTTGGGTGTTTAAATTGAAGGAGGAACAAAAAAAAGGTCAGACACTAGTAACGTGAAGCAAGACATTAAAAATACTTTAATGGTTCAAAGATGGTCGATGAAATAGATTAAGTTTTTTCTTTCTTTTTTATATGTTCTGTAAAGCTTTAATGGTTCAGAAGCAAGACATTAAAAATACTCTCAGAAGCAACGACATAACATGAACAGTAATAATGGTGATGTGTATTTTGTGCTCTTGTGAGGAAAAGGTGATGTGCACTAATAAAATTACAAACAATATTAAAAAAAACTAAGCTAAGAGTTTTTTATTCTTTCACACCTACTTTTCTCTATGTGACGATTGAAGGTAGATACTAATATTGATTATCATTCAATTATTGGATGACATTATTATACTTTATATGAAGTTCAAAAATCTTGTACATAAATATAGTTTTTGATACATTAACCCCCAAAATTGAAAAGGGTGAAGTCATCCTTTCATACAAATTAATACCCTTATTGTCATTGATCGGAAAATCCAATACCCTTCCTTCCCCCCATTAGAAACGCAAGTCCTGCATCCAACATTCGATTTCAAGAATTAGAAATCTTTTATATCCATAGAACAAAAATCACTTTTTTTCATTACTACTTAATTAAATTTAAAACTCGCAATAATAAAGATTAGAGAGAGAGAGAGGGTACCATTAGGAGATCTACAAATTGGGGGCTCATCAAAATGAGAGAAAGCGAGGTATTTCAAGGCATACCCAATATCAATCAGAATTACACCAGAAGATGGATCAGTGACAAAGATATCTTTAACAGGTAGCCATAAGAAAAGCTCTTCACGAGACATACCATCCAAAACCTTAAGTTGTCTAAAACTAAGGTTGGCTTTCACAACAGTATTAAAGAACACTGTGGTTTCATACTGAGCCAAACAAGGATGATCTAGATGTACCTCTAAATGACCCATTTGGTCCAACTTGAATGACTTCACACTTTGAGGGAAGAGACCTGCTGGGAGGCCATGGTTGCGGAGAATCTCTACAAGGGAAGATTCTTCAGCAATCCCTATGAAAGGAAGAATAAAAATTAGGAGAAGAAGGAAAATGGGGACATTAGATCTAGGTATCAGAGACATGTTCTTAGGGTGGAAAGCACGAAGAGACGATTAGACAATGACTTTACTTTTGAGGCTTTTGTTTTATTTAAGGTTTTGGGTTTGAGATTAGGTGTAGTCCGCAATCATGATTGTGTGTATTCAGCTAGATCAAAGTCGTCTGATCGAGATCTGACAGTTCAAATATAAAGGTTAGAATTGTAAATTTATTAAAAAATAAAACTATAGTAAAATATAGTCGTTCAATTTTGAATTGACAATTGTGAGTTGTTGTTTGCAACTTGATTGTAAGTAGGGCAACTGCACTCAATCTATTTTTGATGCCATGTAGGATACTTAGAGCATCTATAATGAAGATGTTCTCTAATTTTTTAAGTACTCCATTTATCTCAAAATATATTTGTTAAACGAGTTCTACAAATTAAAAAAAAATAGTTCTACTTTACATCACTGGATTTCAAGAACATTAATTTATTTTAATATTAAAAATATGTGGCTCCTGCAAAGAGATAGTCTGATTATCAAGGCCTCTTGGCTCAATAAGAACCTTGTTATTTCTCTTCCAAACATATATGTGTGTTCGCACGGGTCGTGCGTTGCATTTTTTTAATGAGTTCGAATTCTTTTAGAGGTTATATATATATTTTTTGACAAGGTTAAATTTAAATAAGGTTATGTTTGATATATGTATGAATAATGTATGTATGTTAACAAATGTTTGACTTAATAGTCAAAATTAAAAATTGACTTAAAAAAAGTTGACAATTATTAATTGCAACAATTTTTTTCATATAAGTAAATTTCTTGTTTTTTATGTTTTAATTGGATCTAATAATTTTATTTTGATATCCAGAAGCTTGTTTATATTATCTCTATAGTTTATTGTGGTCAAATATGATTAAATACTTTGACCAAAAAAATATGATTAAATAAATAACATAGTTGATAATTAAATAAAAAATGGATTAGTTTACATTGAAATACATTAACATAACATATTTTCATATGTATTTTTTTTTTGAGAGGATATTTTCGTATGCATATATCCTCTTCTTGTTTAGATTGTTGTAGTTGAAATAATAAGTGTTTTGAGATTGTTTTATTTTATAGATAAAAGTTATGAACGTTGCTTGATTTTAATTATTGTCCAAAACTTATTTGGTAGGATACAAAAATTCTAATATTTGACGACAGAATATATGCAATTCTTTTCATAAGTATGAAACAGACTACACGGTTTGTGTTATGTTTTTTTTAAAAAAAAAAGATACACGGTTTATGTTATTTTGGGAATCTTGTAATTAGCTTTTACATAAAATGACAAACCATATATGCAATCGCATTGGAAATTGTTCAAAACTTATTTGATAAGTTTTTATTTTATTTTTATGGGACTTATTTTATAAGGTATGATGTGATAACACTATGCATTAAAAGCACAAATTGGAACTTAATGAATAGCAATGGTAGATATTATCTCTTTACAATTTTATTTTATTTTAATAGATTGAAATGATTAAGTAAATTTATATTTGTCTAATTTTTTCTATAATGATTATATAAGAATGATCAAATTCCTTCAAAAAAATAATATAAGAATGATCAAATAAAATGTAACACGAAAATAACTGGAAGAATTTCAAAATTTACCAACTAAATTTTCCGAAAAAATTGGGTTACTCGCAAACCACAATTGTTACCTAGGAAAATTTTCTTGCAAATCACTTGTCAGAAAAGCACTGGTTGAATTTATGGGGTCCATATGCTTATCGAGGAACATTTACTCGCTAAGCCATTTGTCACTCAATGATTCTCACGGGCATGAACGAATCTTGTTAGCCAAGGAGCATTCTGAGGAAACATTTGAAAAGGAGAAGATGTGTTTCATCATGAGCGTTCTAACACGTAGAGTATGCTCTCTAACAAGTGTAGGGAATCGTTTGAAAAGGAGAAGACGTGTTTCATCATGAGCATTCTAACACGTAGAGTATGCTCTCTAACAAGTGTAGGGAATCGTTTGAAAAGGAGAAGACGTGTTTCATCATGAGCGTTCTAACACGTAGAGCATGCTTTCTAACAAGTGTAGGGAATCGTTTGAAAAGGAGAAGACGTGTTTCATCATGAGTGGCTGATGTGTACCGAGGAAACATTTCCTCGAAAACATTGACTTGCAGGTGTGCATCGAAACGCTATTGACAGATGGTTTAGCGAGGAAAATTTCCTATGTAAATGTTGCCTTGAATCTCTCAAAACTCTTCTTCAATACTTAATCCCTCAAACTCCAAACTCCTTCGAAACTTCTTATTTCCTCAAAATAACATCTTCAATCAATAATCCCTAAGCCCACCAAATTAGTGAAATTAAAAGTTTAATCGAAGACATATTAGGTAATTTGGTGGACATTAACTTTAATACGTTAGTACTATATTCTTTAAAAACAATATCACCTCTTGCCCCCAAAGTTCTTAGACACGTCCCTATGATGGGGGAGAGATTGTTGTTTTCAAGTGTTGATAGTCAGTTATTGTAAAAAAAAAAAAATTGTTTATAGGATTTTTTTTTAATCAGCATAACTAAAGATGACCATTGGTCATAGTTTACTTATTTCTAGTCCGAACTCTTAATTATGAGGACAATTTTGACAAATGAACTAAAGTGTAACAAGTAATAAAGTAATAAGTTATCATCTCTACAGGATTGTTGTCAACTCAACAATTTACTAAACTTATTTAAATTAAAAAGAAATAAAGGGGGATTAAGGGTTGCAAGTTCGAATTGCTTGCACAATTAGATACAATTGGGGAAACTTTCAATTTTAGTTCTTGTTTGGGCTAAAGTAAGGTATGTCTGCCTTAAACTATAACCTAGGGATCATAACGGATAATCTTAGGGATTATTTTTGCCTAAGGTCTAATTAGATACACTTAGGTCTTATTACAATGTTTGGAACAATTGAAAATTATATAAGACTTAAATCATAACTGAATAAAAAAAAATTGCATTAATAAAGTCTAACAAATAAACAAGGGTTTATATTAGAACCCTAATAGGAGAGTGTTAATTAGTTGTTTATGGAAACATAAAACATAAACTAGAAAGAATTACAAAACATACTCAAAGAGAGTTTGGGAAGCCCTTGATGCTTGCCTTCACCTTGAACCGCCAAGTTTCTGAATTAATAAAAATGTGTGCAAAAGCCTTTATGTATAGGCAAGCGTCCATCTAGGTTAGAACTGGGTTCTCTACTTTTTCCATTGATCAAAGTTGAAAAACAAGCAACTAAGAAAAATTTCCCGGAACCATGCGTTTGGGGCATGGGAATTTTCCCTCCCGGTACTTTCATGCGCCTGGGGCACATAAGGCAAGAAAATGTGTGGAAAATATCTTCATTTTTTTCTTCGTTTTTTGAGTGATCTTCTTCCATGTTGTCATCTTGGGACTTGAGACATTATTTTCTCTTATTGTATTGCCTTCAAAAAACTTCTCGAGATCCATCGATCTTCATTCTCTTTCCTCCATAACTTCGTGTGATGTCTTCATTTTCCGAATCACATTATTTCTCACTAAAATGACTCGAAACACATATGGAGTTGTCAGTTTTAGGAAGAATTAGAATTACAAGGACTCAAATGAAAAATAGAAAATGTCCCTTAAACCATGAACAACTCCTTTAAAACATATCTAAAATGACCTCAGACTCTATTCAATTGACTCAAATACATAGCTAAAATATCATCAAATATCACCATGTCATAAAATTACTAAATCTTTTTCTCTTGAAACTAGAGGGTTAAGAAAATAAAGAAAATTAAAAATGAACTTTCATAGATTTTATGCATGAGTGGGGTTTTATTGTTCCTATAAATATTTTTCATGGTTCAGTTTTTTTTCATATACCAACGTGAAACAATTAAAAAAAACTAAACTAAACAGTTGGAAATTTGTTTAAAACCATACCGAACCAAACTATGGTTCAATGCAGTCATTCACATGATTTCAAACTGAAACGATTTTTCTTTGAAAACACCAAAATTTTCTCCTGAGATGGATCTCCATATATCAAGCTTAGATCATGTAATATTTGTCATGCTATGGATCCTCGTTGCTCATATCCTAATGACACCTAATAATATGATATTTTAGGTATGCTTTTGTATCATACTAATAAGCATTTGAAGACAATTTATAGGAGTTTTAGTTGAGTTATTTGTGGTTTGATGGACATTTTGTATTGTTTTGATTTGAGTCATTGTAATTTCATTTCTTCCTTAACTAGACAACTTCATAGATGTTTTGAGTCTTTTTACTGATAAATCACGTAATTCGTAAAATCAAGACATCTCATGAAAGTTATGAAAGACAAGGAATGAATAATCAATGACGTTTTGAAAGGCTTTGAAGACAATACAGGTTAGGGAAATTTTGTCCCAAATCCCAAGAGCATGTCGAAGAAGGAAAACACTCAAGAACGGAGAAAAAGTGCAATTTTCACTCCTGGACATTGAGCCATGCACATGACCCAATATGTTGGGCATATAGTGTAACACCCTACTCCCCAATTATTATTTTAAAATAAAAATAGAGTAATTAATTAAGCATTAAGGGTGTCATACATCCTCTTCAAATCAAAAATACTTCATTTAAATAAAAAATAAAAAAAACGTCGCAGCGGAATAATTTTCAAAACATCAAAGTAATTGTCACATCATTGTATCGACATCAAAGTTGTATTCAAAGTCGTATTCTGAAAACAAGGTCTGAAATAAAAAGAATCCTCAACTCCTAGTGTTACTGATCAGAGCTTCGACTCAATGAAGACCCTCAAAAGCGATAAACAAAAAGGAGAAGGCTCCAACACCATCCTCCGAGACTCACTGCTACTAATATCTTCTTCCTGCAAATCTACACCACAAGGGTGCAGGCGCCCAACCCGCCACTAGAGGGTGAGAATATATTCGACATAAGAGATGCATAAATACATGTATAGATCCAAAACAAAGAATACATCATTTACATTTAGGCATGTATACATCACAGACGGATAATATTCACATTTAAATATAAACCTTCGTTTAATAAAAATCAATAGGCATCAATCAACATCTTATATAACATACAAGTATCAACACCATTTAAGTATATCAAGTACACATTTAGAAAAATACAGATCATTCACACATAATCATATAGAAGAGCATTGTTGAATGTCACATCTTAAAATAGTTACACTTATTTAAATAGCACATATATTAATTTCCCATCTTTAAATGGAACATCAATTACACATCGTTAAATGATGCATCATCAAATAATTCACAAATTACACATCATTAAATATATAATCAAATTCACCACATCTTTAAATATACTACATCTTCAAATATGCTTGAAAATGGATGCAATGTCCCTAACTCGACTCTATATGCATGTGGTACCAGTTTTAGATATCAGAGTTATGTTACTGATTTATCCCCCATCTTTAAATCACATCTTTAAATCGGACTGACCATGAATGCATGAACACCAAATAATGACTCAACAAATGCACATCTTTAAATGACTCGACAAATACACATCTTTAAATTGCATTATCGTCAAATATCACATCTTTATATAACACATCTTTAAATCACACATCTTCAAACATCACATCTTTATATAACACCTCATCAATTAACACATCAATTACACCATTAAATAACACATCAATACACATCATCAAATAATTCATATAAATTATTTACACATCAAGAAAAATTATGAAAAATATATAGTAAAAATAGAACTAGAACTCTTTTGCAAAATAATCGTATGATACCGTGAGCCAATTAACAAGAGCAGGATAAAGATGCCAATTAGTATGTAAACATTTTGAAGCAAGACGAATTGAATTTAGAAGGCAATATCTCATGCTGTCTTAAAATTCAATTTATTATAATAATAGTAATAGTAATCCTAAACTAGTGAAC
>Ga0315915_1007264_pt1 | contig 13297 bp, 5 predicted proteins | sample MpolbnodulesMG_FD_207738 | JGI IMG/M metagenome (GOLD analysis project Ga0315915, IMG submission 207738) | Medicago polymorpha root nodule microbial communities from Los Angeles, California, United States - branched nodules | ecosystem: Host-associated > Plants > Roots > Nodule | place: USA... | reverse complement strand
CTATTGACATGTTATGTATCATCTCTCTTATTTCAAATTGTATTATTATTGACTAAATGGCGAGCCTCTTTTATTTCGATTTATGATTATTTATATATTATGTCACATGTGAACTTGCGGTCAAAATAGACTCCATAAAATTCCTGGCTCCGCAACTGTGTGTGACTACTAATTTCAACAATAATCAACCAGAAATCTCAATCTTTTACTATTTGACTTAATAAATTCAGATTGACAATTTATTCAAAATGATTCTATATTAAATGATAAACACTTACGTCTACACAATGTATGTTGTAGCCATATGCAAACTGATACACTCACTATATTGTTAAACCAAAAATGGGACGAAGAACGATGACCTCTAATTTTGAGTTTTGATGATAACAAGTTATTTAAGAACAATTGGTACTCTAATGTTTGTTTCCATGTGTAGAAAGTATCTTTGAGTCACTAGACAAGCATTTTATACTCTAGAAAGCATTTTGGGGAATCATCATTTGGACATCCTCTAGACACACAGAAGATCAATAATAGTCATCATATGACGGAAGCTAAAGCTTCAGAGTCTCCATTATCATCTGAAAGTTTGAAGCGTCACTCTGTATACCATCATCAAGATCAAGCCAAGCATCATCGTATGGATGGAAAATATGACATTTGAAGGGCCAAGAATCTTAAACAATTAAGGATAAACATGATATTATGGAGTCAATCTATGGAATCGATTATATCTGGTATGGAAAAATATGACATTTGAAGGGCCAAGAATCTTCGACCTACGAGGGTAACCATGGATTATATAGTTGTTAGGTCATATTTAGTATGAAACATGCATTAATCCAACATAGAGGAAGAAGGGATTTGAAGAATCCTAATCGATAGATAATGGAAGTCGTTAAAAAGAGATATTTCTCTTTGCAGCTAAGATCAAGAGGAAGGGTAGCTTGTCAAGCTGGCCTGTATAAAAATAGAATATATTATTCATTATTATATAATCTTTTAGAAAAATATTAGTTTCCCCCAATTTTTATATAATAGCTTATAACCAACATTGAATTGAATCAGATGAAGATGATAAATGACGACAAACAGCAAAGTGCTAACAAAGGGATTAGGGATGCGAGTAGTGTGTTTCGTGTGGACAAAAGACATATTCAAGCATGGGAGAGAGATGCGTCTACACCACTGCCACAATCAGGTTCTCAGGGAAGGATGTGTAGTTGTGTTAGATGCGAGAGGATTGAGAGGCAAGCAGGGAGAGAGAGTTGGAGAGAGTGGGGTTAGAGACGCCTGACGCGGTCGGGGATGCTTGAGAAAAGGAGTGAGTATCAATAACTTGCTTCTATAAAAATATATACTCTTTGTTTGTACTTTTATAACAGGTTTCCTGTTTGTTCCTTGAGTATTTCTTTTACTCTTTGTAATCTCTTTGCAGTACGTTGTTTTTATCATTCAAAAAACATGTGTTTCGAACTGAAATTTCCGCTAGTCAAATACCACATATTACAGAAAATCACGTATGATTTCAACAAGATTAAAGAGAGTACATTGAAAATAATAAAACATGCAGTATTTTGAAAAAAAAGCCACTTGTAGTAAATACAAAATGTTTTAGAAAAGGATCACTATTCAAGATAGTAAACTTATGCATAACTTCTTTTTTTAATTTACAAGCAACGGGTTAGAAGTGATGGGAATCAAGTAAACGTCATCTTTTCTACACATTGTAACTCCAAACTCTTCACTCAAATCCAATTCCTCATTTTTTATTCCATCGGGAAGTTTCCAATCAAAGTGATACAGTAAAAGTGCAAGAACCTGCTCAATATTAGCCAAGCCGTAGTTCATGCCTGGACACATTCTCCTTTCAGCACCAAATGGAACGAACTCCAAGTTATTTCCCCTCAAATCAATAGAACTATCAATAAACCTTTCAGGATAAAACTTATCTGGGTCATTCCAATACTTTGGATCCCTAGCAATGGCCCAAGCATTAACTAGGACTCTACTTTTGACAGGTATGTGATAGACATTGATCTCACAAGCTTGTTCGTATTCCCTTGGAAGAAGGAGCGAATTCGAAGGGTGTAATCTTAAAGTCTCTTTGATGACCGATTTCAAATATTTGAACTCGTTCATTATAGCTTCGACAATCCTTCCTCTCCTATCGAATCCCTCTCTCACTTGAGCTTGTGATTTCTTCAAAATTCTTGGATTCTTTATCATCTCAGTCATTGCCCAATTAACAGTAGTTGATGCAGTCTCACTTCCAGCAGCAAAGACATCTTGAAATATAAAATTTCGAAGTGTAATGTAAAAGTTCAAAGAGTATCTGCAACCACCATTTAGAACCTTAAGAGTATATATCAAAATTAAAATGTTATGAATACGCATACCAGAATTATAGCCTTGACATTATTAGTAGTTAAATTAAAATCCATATCACCGCCACTGTCCTCAGATTTTAAGAGACAATCAATCAAATCTTCTTCTGCTTCTGCTAAACCTTCTTTTCCTCTTTTAGAAATTGCCTCTTTATGGTCATTGATTATATGTTCTAGTATCCTGTTTACTTGTTGACTTAACTTCTCAAGCTTAGGCTTCATTCTCGAGAGATTTTTAATCAATTTAAATGAAGGAAACAAGTCACCAAGGTAGAACCCTCCAGCAAGTATTATAAGTTATTTTACAACTGATATGAACTATTCTTGTTCCAAATATTTCTTACCAAATGCAGCCTTCTGATCCTTCATTTGATGCAATCTTCTTTAACAGCGAGTTGTACTCTTTCTGTCTTTTTGGCCAAAGAGATTTGACCCTTCTTGTGATCAAAAGCTCAATAGAACAAATCTTTCTAAGGTGTCTCCAGTAATCACCATACACTACTACATATATAACTATCAGTAACATTGAACCGTAATATCCACATAAATGTTAATATTTAATAACTTTTTGAGATATATTATGTATGCTCTTGATGCAGCTGAACTGTTCTTAAACAAATCAGAGATGCGTGCTTATTATATATGCTCATGTTGCAGCTGAACTGTTCTTTGACAAATCGCTCTGTACAAGCTATGCAACGGTATAGGGAGTATCATTTAGTGCAGATTTCATAACTCACACTCTCTATAGTTTAGTCTCTATTGCGACGGTAGAACACCATAGCTATTGGTCAAAATTAACAGGTATGTAGTGAGAAACAAAAAAATGTAGAGCAAAATTTACATGTAGACACACCACTGAAAGAAAAAAAACTCATACAGAAATATGTGATGAAGAGGTAATATTGTTGTTGTGTTCTGCAGTTTTTGTCTTGTTGTCTAGGTTTGGACTCTTGCTAGCTGCTGTATCAGACAACATTAGTTTTTAGACTACTTTTGCATTGAGGTGTTAGTATTGTGTTCTGTTTCGTTAAATGTTTTGTTCCTATTAGGTGTTAATTTTGTTTTGCATTGTTTTTGTTTGTTCTTGGAATTAGATTGAAGTGAAAAGTTTCCAATTGGGTGCTGTGATTTTTTTTTTTTGTTGATTTGGATTATGATGCTCAAGAGTTTGATTTAGTATGTAAAATGAGAAAACTTTGTTGACTGTGTTTTAAATTTCAATAATTGGATGAAGTTGTGTGTTCTGTATGTATCTTTGCTCCCAGAAATCCCATATTCTTTAAAAATTATACATGTCATTCATTGTGAAAGAACCTTACAACTAAATACAACTTATTTGTCAGAAAAAAAAAACTAAATACAATTCAAAATTACAGATATAAGTTGATAATTTGTATAATGAATTTTCCATTGTACAAAGAAGGAAATTGAAGTATAAAACTATAGAGACAAAATTTGTACTCTGTAATATCTAACTCCTTCTTCAGACTCTGAAGCTCATTGAACCCAAATCTTCTTCCATGTAGTGCCTATTTTGTAAAGGGATCAATGTCAGGATGAGTCAGTGATAATAATGAATGGCAAATGTTCATTTAAATGCTTACAAAACCTAAGTATTACAGTCCAAAAAGTCAAGCTAGATATTGTTTTAGTACCTTCATAAAGTTAGATAAGACTAAGAAAAACTCCTCTGTACATCCTGCTTCCTTGATGGACCTGTGCCAGAACTTCCTATATATACAAAATAAAATTATGTGCTTTTTACCTTCATATAATAAATTGATCAAGAGTGAAAAATGAATAATTTTTTAACAGATAAAGAGAAGAAAACAATATTGGTGTAAATAAATGCATAGTGTATAGGACTATAACAGTCATGTAGCCATCAACATGACGACGATGACCTACCATTACATGGTGAAGGCTAGGTAGAAAACTTGCAATTGCATCAACGCTAAAGTATGTTCTTTAATCTGTCACACACCAATACAAAGTCATATACCAATAATCAATGATCAAAGTTAAATTACATTCATCTCAACAACTAAAATAACCAATTACACAATTTAAGTAATACAAAATTAATTACTATATCATTAATTAGTTCATCTTTGCATCAAGAATCCATTTTTATAATGAGTAAGACTAGAAAGTAAATAACATATCAGTACATTATCATCTCATTCCTTTAAATGCCAAGCTCCTTAGCTACCTTTTTCAATCAAATAGTAAATTCCTTTAAATGCCAGGTTCCTTATATGCGAGGATCCATCATCCATCCACTTCCACACCTGCATCCATAATTTAGTATACTTCAAACATCCAGGGTTAAAAATAAATTTGATTTTTAACTGCTGTTTAAGACCTGAATCTTATCTATCTATTTATCTCACAATTGTAATGATACAAACAGATACTTGGCCTTCGTGATGCATTTTCATACCAAGAAAGAGGGCAACAACTTTGATTCCTAATGTTATTTCTCATTTACTCTGCCACTTTTCTTCATACTTGGCTCTTCGTGATGTGTTTTCATTCCTAGAAAGAGGGCTACAATAAACTCAGATTCACTCTTCTATAATACCAAATTATAGAGTGAAAAGTGTAATTCAATTTCAAAATAAATATAGCTATGAAAAAATGGTTGAGAAGGGACTTAGGACTTCAATCCAATATTGCATTGGTAGATTCCAAAAAATTTCCAACCTTTATACGTAAGAGTTGCAATTAATACCAAGTAGTAGGCATGTCTAAACAAATTAACTTGAATTAGATAATACAACATATATGCAAGTTTAGAAAATTGAGTACACATTTTGTTTTTAATTGAATGAGTTGAACAGCAACACTGTAATGCACGTTTAGAAATGTGAAAATGTAAGTAAGAGTATCATCAAGTTGAAGTAGTGTAGAATCTGAAAATTTAATGCATATAGAAGAACAAAAAATTCTTAAGAGGAGATAAAACCCACCCAAATGTCACATGTAAAGCAAATTATGATCATGTAATGGTGTCTCTTAGGCGTGATTGGTATTTAAATGTTCACTAGACAGTAGACATACATAAAATGATCAAAGAATGTCTTGAGAAGATTAATTAAAGTTGTGGGACAAATATCAGTGCATTGACATATACAGATACATTCTTGAAAATTTTAATCTTACCAATCTCTAAAAAAAATTAATCATTTCAAAGGAATCTTGCATGAACAGTTGAAAAAATAACAACAAAACGAAAAAACTATGAATCACATGATCAAATCATATTCAAATATATATTAATATTTTATCAATTTCAAGGTACACAAAAATGCATTTTAAGATAAAGGAGTCCATTGTCCCCTTGACTGTGTTACCTGCAAAGGACCCCTAGAAGATATGCAACATGTTTTCTTTTATTGCACTTTCGCTTTGCAGGTTTGGATTAGAGCCGGACTTTGGTCTGAAGTGCAACATGCCTGCACCCACGCAAGTAGCACTGCTGCTCTATTATGGAGCTTGTGGAAGCACCAGAATTTACGACTTTGGCAAGGCGAGAATGAGACAGTTGCACAGGTTGTGGATAGAGCTCGGCACCTCATGGAGGATTGGAATTTGGCAAACACCCCTACTGCTGAAGCGAATGGAAGCTGTTCTGAAGTGCAGAACAGCAGAGCAGACGTGTATAACAACAGAACAGATCCGCACAACAGCACTACAGTCACGCGCAGCAGAACAGAAGCACATCTCAACATAACAGATGCGCAGAATAGCAGCATGAATGCGCATGGTGCAGCTGCACCTTCCACCAGTTTTGTTTCAACCTAGATAGGGCAGCGACGGCACCCAGGCATGTTTCCTTTTTCATGGCAGCGACCTCATAGGGGTAGACTTATATGTAACGTGGGCGCCTCTTTCTCGGCTGAAATGAACATAACAACTAAGTATTTAATTAGGTATGTGGTTGAATCCATATCAAATTAGAGTAAAAGAAAAATGGTTTCAGCCACATACCTAATGAAATTAACAAGCTTTCTCTATACCCTTTCAGTGCATATAATATAACAATATTTAATCTCAACATCAATATCAAATTAATATAAGTTTAACAAAGAACATGCATACAATTTCTACTAATAAATCAAATCAACAAGTAAAAAGCAATGCCTTTCATCACAATCATAAAACAAGTAAACAAAATTAATATCGGTGTCGGATGCCATTACGCTATAATGCTTTTTATTTGAAATACCTTGGAACTGGTTTTGAAATGCCATCTAAAATGGTGGTTGATAATGCCATATAGACATGAAGGCTTCTAAAGACACTAAAACAATCCAACAATTCTGAGGCAAAGAACACCTCTACCTGGGCTGAGCAGGCTGACCTGAACACGCTGACATGCAAAAACCTCCGGCAGAAACGGAACACCGACAGAAATCAGACACAACACGGACTGAACAAGCTCTGAACCGAAAAAACTAGACACATAAACACCGGCCAATTGCAAGACCAAACAAAGTTCACAAAAAACCAATTCCCAGGTCTAATAGAACCATGTTTTTCATACACAATGAATTATCAAATAACTAAATCAGAATAAGTTCCTTTACTCAAATCACCAAATCAAAATTGACATCCCAAAACTCATAATATAATCAGAAAGAGTGCATATATTTTAAATGGTTTCGACGGAGAACGACGTGCAAATTACAACTAAAATTAAAGTAGGGACTAACTTGTTTTGATGTGTTCAAAACTCAAAATTGATTTACAAGAGTAATAATGTACATAATTGATGGCAGATAACATAAAGAAACTGTCCAAATTACAAAATTACATAAACAATTAACATATTGTAGGTACCAGAGTCAGATTTTTAATAGCACTTTCTTTAAAAATGCTATTAAATAGGCACTACTAAATGTCAAAATTGGCGTAGTGTTATTTTTTGTGCTAGGGGTTGGTAGAATTAGTTTTACTTTCATGGAATATAACAATATCAGATACTTCCTCTGTTCAGAAAGCTGCAACAATTAAATCAATAGGATTGTGTTGCTTGCTTCATCTTTAGTAAAGGTAAATTCTACTACATCTTTATATCTCAATTTTTTTAGTGATTATTGGATCTGGTTCAATCAGTTATACCTCAAATTTACTCTTACTTTGTTTTTGTTCTCATATTCCTTCTAAATACTTGCAGCTAGAAGACTTTTGTTGCTTCAAGAGAAGCTATGAAAGATGGTGTTGCAAGCCAAGAAGATTTTTGTTGCATTAGCTTGCTTAGACCACATGGCTAGTTTTTTTTTTGTTGAAAATTGTGGTGAAAAAGTGATTGCTAGGCATAGTTAGGATATCTTATTTCCCCTGTAATGTTATCCAAGATGGTGGATCTACATGTTGATCCAAATGTAGTATTGTGATTCGCTTGGATTACGTAAAAACACTTGTTATGTGATTTCTGGATTTAATGTGGTAGATTGAGTACAAAAACTCCTATAGACAGTCCACTTTTTCTAATCTATTTCAGTTAGTAACATATTTTTGGTAAATTCACAATATTTTAGCCTATACAATTTCGCTATATTATTTACAACTTCTAAAAAATGATAAAAGTAACATTGTTTTATTGTTACTGGTGGTACAAAAAGATGTTTCAATAATGTAACATTTTGTGACACTTTTTGAATATTACAGATAATACTATAAAATGTAACTAAAGCTCTTTAGTAACATGGGTTTTACCTATCAATTGTTCAAATGTTAGTAAATTTAATTAGTAGCATTTTTCTTGATTTAGTAATAGTTTTCAAGTGTTACTGTATTTCAATTATGTTGTAGTGATAAAGTGAAAAAGCTATGGGCCCGTTTGTTTTAGATTCTAAAAAAATGAATTTTCCTTTGTATTTTTTAAAAAGGATTTTTTTTAAATTTACTCAAAAATAGTAAAAGTTATTTCAAACTCATTTGATATAAGTTAAAAAAGATATTTTGACATTCACTAATTTAAATATTCATTGTTCGAGATTTTACATAGTAAAAATCACATATTTTTTTCAAAATGACATCTTTCAAAAATGGTTTTTATGAAAAGCTATTTGAAATAGCTTTTTTTAAGAGATTTTTTCAAAATTTTAGTATCAAAAAAAATTATAACCAAATGATGAAATACTTAGAATAACATTTTAAGATAAACTATTCAAACGGATTTTTCATTTGAAACTTTCCTGAAAAATTTCTTTGTTAAAATAATTATAACAAAATCACATTACACTACCAAAATCTATTTTGAAAAAAGTTATAACAAACGGGTCCTATATCAGTTGAATTATAAGATACTATCTCAAGGACCAGAAGATGAGGCCTTGATGCAAAGATCAGGACCTCACCAGGTTGTAGATGCATCAAGGGTCCATATTTTTTGGCAAGATCTCTTAATTTTCTAGGTGAGTTAGATGTAACAAGATTGAGAATATTTCCTATAATGATGATTCCTAATTTTAAGTGCAAACTTACACCTTAAGAATTTTAGTGGGATGTAACTTGTTAATTTACAGCCTCATATGTGTAATCTAATTTTTTTTTAAAGTATTTTTTTTTATCTAAAGTAGTAAAATACGAACCAATGCATCGACTTAGACAGACAAGCAACAAAAGAATCAAGGCAAGAAATGACAAAATCACGTAGCACTAGCGGTTGATGGGTCAATAGAACATGATTACAAACAAAATGGCTGCATCACGGACTGAACGTCTGTTTCGATAAATATTTTAAGTATATGTTTGGTGGACACCTTTAGACATGTATACACCATAAAAGATATAGATAAAAAATTGATGTGTTAAATTAATGATGTAATAGACGAAGAAAAACGGAAATTAAACAAACTAAAGTGTTATGTGTATTAAGAAAAGATGTCTTATTTCAACGATCATTATGCAACAATTTTTGGAATAACCATAAATTTACAAAGAAAAATAGATATTGATATAGAAACCAAAATAATTTGAAGAAAGTAAAAATATAATGTAAGAATGGAAAAGAAAATTGTCATAAAAGTTGTCAAAAAATAATTGTACAAATATCATTTCTTTAAAAACAAAAGATATACATATATCAATCATAAGTATTTTTAGATACCTGGACAAACATAATCACTTTTTGTCTTAGGAACAGATAAGCTAATTAAATCACATGATTAGCTACGTGTTTTTGTAAGACAAAAAAGACAGATCAGAACTTGCTCAAAAAGTTAAGACAAAAAAAAAAGATTGTGGACCACCTAATCAAAATAATTACTCCCTCTATTTTAAATTATATGTCGCTTTGAAAAAAAATTTGTCTCAAATTATATGTCGCTTTACAATACCAATAAAGTATTAATGTTATTTTTTTCTATTATATCCTTAATTATTTATTACTCTCTTTTATTTCAATTATTTCATTTATCTTTCTCATATCATTTGTTAAGGACAATTTTGTAAAACAATCCATAATAACTCATTCCCACACAAAAATTAATTATATTTTTTAACTTGTGAAATGTTCATAACGTCATATGATTTAAAACAGATGGAGCATTTAGTAAAAAAAATATGAAGTTTAGAAGTCTCACTTCACATATGAATTTTCCAAAGAATTAAAAATAATCATCATATAGGGTAGTAGTGATTCTTTTACAATGAGATTTTTTTAATAACAAAACTACAAAAGGGAGATATTTTAATTTTAAGTGAAATTGAGAATATTAATCTTTTGAAAGAAAAAAAGGATATTCAAAAATATATTCTTATATTTAGTCTCGGAAATAGGTCAATTTTTTTAAATTAATTATATTGCTTAACCTAACACTCATCAGCATTTTTTAATCCTTGAATAAATAAGCTAATTTTTTGTATTATGAACAGGTAAGCTAATTGAATTACACGATTTACAACTTCTCTTGTGAGAAAAATTTTAAAGATAAATCTCAGCTTCCTCAAAAAAAGAAACTTTCCTCATCAATAAACTTTGCTTATAACATAAAAAGCTTGCTCATAATTATTGTTATTTTTTGGTACAAACTTGCTCAAAAATTTATTAAAGACAATTTAAAATCGCATCTTCGCTTGACTCTCTAGAACGGAAAAATGGCATCTTTAGTTTTTGATTATATCTTGAAGTTGTAGCTTTCATCGTTCGAATTTTATATATCTATAATATATACAAAGAAAATAACTTCTTCCAACTCTTTTGAATTCGTTTTTTCTCTTTCCAACAATGTCATCAATTTACAATACAAATAACACATGTAATGTTATGAAACTATTAGAATAAGAATAAGAATAACTAGATTAAAGAGAAGAAGAGAGAATAAAGAGAGAAGAAAGAGGATTATATTATTCTCTTGTTGTGTACAATTATGTTACATGTGGTCTCTATTTATAGAGAAGTACAATAAAATGACTTAACCCTTGACTACTTAAGAATAAGTACAAATATATGTGACTTAGAAGATAAGTAATATTGTGTCACTTAAGTGATAAGTACAAGGGTTTGTGGACATCCACTTATGATATTCATAACACTCCTTATTGGATGTCCATCAAGGATATGCCTCATCAAAACCTTACTAGAGAAAAACCCGGTGGAAAAAAATTCTAGTGAAGGAAAAAGAGTACAACATCCTTTTGTGTCATAATTTGCCTCGTTAAAAACCTTACGAGGAAAACCCAGGATTTTAACTGATTAAGGGGAGCTCTTGTGATCTCATGTATGAAGAATTGGTCATAAATATTGGTTTAACCAAGGAAGATGTGGTGTCTTACAGAGGCGCCAACCTCCTTGTTGTCAATAGGTCGATAACCCGATCCTGGGAAACCACCAATGTACTCGTAACATTCAAGGAACAGAGGTCATAAAGGATGATAAATGTTAAGTTTTTATTTATTGGATCAATTTAGTTCAAATCTTTTATTCAATTATTTTATAAAATCTATTTAATTTTTATATGAAAAAGTCTTCATGTTTTTAAGAATTTTAGGGAGTGTGACATACCTAAGAATCTCAATTGATCACAGAAACAAGGGACGCATACAGTGATCCTGAGGACGGTCACTCTTTTTCGGACGATGCATTATATACTTAATTCTTTCCACTTGATAAGGTAGACGGCATATGGATGCCTGCTTGCAGAACTACTAAGGTAAGAATACATATATGATGTACTTCTAAAATTCATTGAGGAAGTTAGAGGCTTTAGATGACAATTAGTAATACCAATATTTTTTTATGTTTCAATTACCTCTAGAAGAGTAAGACTTCACTCTAACAATCTTACATAGGCATGCAGTCCCTTTAGGATTGAGGACCCTAGACCCGTAGAGTGCATATAATCTTATTGTCATCAGCAGGTGCAACTTGACTGCTAGAGGGAGATAACAATCCCACGTACTCATCACATAAATAAAACTCTTTTCTCATAATTGATAATTACTTGTCTTTAAACCAACAAGGAAATAGAGGGGATTCGGAGAATTCTAACCACTGATAAGTTTTGCAATAAAAAACCGTTACTAAAACTAAACTATTTTGCACAATCAAACCAAACTTGCAAACCCCAAGTTTACTCTCTTTATTTAATTTATTTTCTTTTATATTTTCTGTTTCAACAAGTACAACTAGTTTCCAACTATATGTGACCAACTAAATATTTCATTAAAAAAAGTGTGTTTACGAGTGTATTGATATATCAATAAAAAGGTTTTTTTCTAATAATAATAAATAAAAATTGTGTATTGATAATGTTTTCCACTGAGGTCAATCATATCTCAAAATGTGAAAATATATCATAAAATAATATTATGTAACAGATAGGTGAAATATAGCTAACAATATGTCTTTATAATTTATTTTACAATATTGTCGCCACATAGTTATAGTACAAAAGAAAAATTCATAGCACAATATAAAATACAAGGAATCACTTGTTTCAATGTGTGTGTGTGTATATATATATATATATATATATATATCTGTGTGTGTGTGTGTGTGTGTGTGAACATAGGATTGATGTTCTACACTAAACTAGAAAAACTCCACTGTTTCATCTAAATGAATGTTCAAACAATTTTCCCTTTCATCCTTTTTTCCATTTTCCTCCTCTCAATCATTGTGACACTGAAAGTAAAGAAAAAAATCAAGAAAATTGACTCGATTCCAAATATACCACCAGGGCCATGGAAGCTACCAATCATAGGAAACATACATAATCTTATTGGCTCTCAACCACATAGAAAATTAGGAGAATTGTCAAAAAAATATGGACCTATCATGCATCTTCAACTTGGTGAAGTTTTCTTCATTATAGTTTCCTCAGCAAAATATGCCAAGGAAATAATGAAAACACATGATGTTACATTTGCATCAAGGCCTTATACACTAACCTCAGAGATATTGCTTTATGATTCAACAGATATAGGATTTTCACCTTGTGGTGATTATTGGAGACAACTTAGAAAGATTTGTACTGTTGAACTTTTAAGTATAAAACGTGTTCAATCCTTCTCGCCAATCAGAGAACAAGAGATGAATAATCTCGTCAAAAGGATAGCTTCGGAAGAAGGAAGAGTAACCAATCTTTCTAAACAAGTTGTGTCAATGATGTATTCAATCACTTCAAGAGCTGCATTTGGCGAGAAATACATGGAGCAAGATGAGTTCATATCATTGGTAAGAGAAGTAGTGCAAATATTTGGAGGTTTCTTTATTGGTGACTTGTTTCCTTCGGCAAAGTGGCTTCAGAACCTCACTGGGATGAGGCCTAGGCTTGAGAAGTTGCATAAAAAAGTTGACAGAATACTTGAGAAGATCATCAATGACCATAAAAAAACTAAGTCTAGAACTACAGAAGGTTTACTTGAAGGAGAGGAAGATTTGATTGATGTTC
>Ga0315915_1007263_pt1 | contig 13298 bp, 9 predicted proteins | sample MpolbnodulesMG_FD_207738 | JGI IMG/M metagenome (GOLD analysis project Ga0315915, IMG submission 207738) | Medicago polymorpha root nodule microbial communities from Los Angeles, California, United States - branched nodules | ecosystem: Host-associated > Plants > Roots > Nodule | place: USA... | reverse complement strand
TTTCAAACAATCTCTTCAACTTCAGTCTTTCTTCTCTCACGATCACCACCATCACAGTCACAACACATTCAACTTTGTTCTCTGTCATCGTCACCGACCCTCCCTCTCAATTAAGAACTAGGGTTTCATCTTTATTCTTCTCTACTTTTTTCATTGTGAGCACCCGTACTTTTTCTACTCTTTCATATTCGCGCACATAACATGTTTGTGAAATGTCCTCTGTGGATTCTCCGTTTAGAATAACCCTGCATGCTCAAATTTTAACTATTCTTATGTTTTTATGTAATTAAATGTTGGAATAATATATCATAGTACTACCCTTTGATGCTCAGTTTTAGGATATCTTGTAATTTGTTACCTCTATTTTAAATTATCCGCTAATACCATGTAAATACTAGTATGTTCTTTAGTTACTTTCATTCGATGTGAACGAAACGCTATTATTATAAATGTGTGTTACTGACTGAGTTTCATTTATTGTGTGTTTGGTTATGATATGCCAAAAATTGATTTTTAGTGAATTGATTATGGCTAAGAGTGAGTTGAAGCTAAAGTGATTTATGTTTGGATACATTCATGTAAAAGCAAGCTGGACAATAAATTTGAGTAAAAATTTATTCGGAAAAAAAAAATTTGAGTAAAAATCAATTCAAGAATCAAAAGCTCCGCTTACTAGCTTCAAGTAAGAATCAATTCTGGAGGCAAAACGAAATCTACTAAGAGCAATTAAACATGTCGAAATCAATTATACACCTCTAGAATGAATTTCGACTTATCCAATAGTGGAACCGAACATACACGTGATTGGCTGTGAACATTATAGAATTGCTTTTTAAATCTCAACATTGATTTCGTTTTTACTTCTGATTTGTGTCTCTTGAAAGTGTTTGTTGTATTTACTCCTTTACTTGTGTGATAATATTTACAGCTGCAGGAACCAAGCTATGGCCTCCAAGCTGCTTTTGCAAAGAAGGCTCTTCATGTTCTTGCGACAGTCACAACCCTCCTTATACTCCTTTTCTTCTTCATCTTCCATTCAACGGTCCTCATTCCATTCTTCGAAACAAACAGAAATATTGGGTTTCTCAACTCCTTCTAGAAGCTTCTGCTCTCAAAAGTCCAAACTTGTTGATGAATCTGATGCCCCCGCACCTATTGATTACACGTATGACACATCCTTTTGTGTTTTTCGTCCCTTTGTTCTCATTTGATCCATGAAAACTATGTAAATTTGAATTTATAGATACTTTTTTTGAAAAGCAAAAAAAAACATATTTGACCCTTTGAATTTGAGTTGTTTTTTTTTTTTTGAATAAGGAAAGTGTTAAAATAATATTATTGAAAATCCAAATGTCGGTGGCAATTGCTAATGCCTCGCAGGCCATTAATGCGTAGTGTTGATTGAAATAGATGTTGTGTTTTGTTTATTCCTTTCAAACGGCTGGGATGCTTTTGCTAATGATTAATGTGGATGCAGTTCTCTACTGCAGGAAGGTGAATTCCATAAACTGGCTGAATCAACAATACATAGCCTTCAAGAGAAATTTGAGGTATCTATTCTCTAGCACTGTTTTGTGTTTTACACGAACTTAAATTTGTATGATATGGCAATCTCGGTCTGAACATCCACTACAAATTTTGTTTTTGATTTAACAACTTTCAACATTATTTGATAAATATAGAACTTTGATACGATTATGCCTAGATTCAAATGGGTTTCAATAAAAATAGTATTGTCTGTGATGGAATCTTGACAGTGACTTTGTACACATTTCATATTATTTAAGAGTTTAAACTTGTACAAAAAAAAAGAGTTTAAATTGTATTCGTTATTATTTTGGTTTTAATTGTTACTTGGCAGGACTATGGAGACTCTATTGACCTTGATGGATTTGACATAGACTATGCGGTGAGAAACTTTCTTGGAGAGTATGTTATAGAAAATAGGTAGCAAATAGCTAAAATTATTTGTTAAAGAATATCCTACAACTTATGTATTTTAGATGACAACACGGAAGTTATCTTGTTACATGTGATTATTTCAAATAATCACATCGATAACTTGATAACCTTTTTTATCGATGAAACTCAGTAAAGTGGTTTGATCTTTTTAAAATTAAATGCTTTCTTTTCCCTATTAAGACTTTAAATAATTTATTCCTATTAGTTTTAAGAAGCACCATCCCTGTGCGAGAGCCATACTAATTGTTAACATGCCCTTCCCTTTTCAGAATGATGTTTTGACCGTCAAACTTGGGGAGCTGGGCACCTATGTATTGAACAAACAAACACCAAACAGACAACTTTGGCTGTCTTCACCAGTGAGGTATTTGATTGTATCTATGGGCTATTTTCTTATTTATATTTTGGTTTTACTTTTCGGATGTATATTTTTTGCTTCAAGTTTTAGTCTCTAGCCATTAGTAATCATAATATGGCATGTGAATACTATGATAGCCAGGCTTACTTAATATTTCCTAGGACATCATTATTAAATATGAACTGGAGGTAACGAATCAAATTGGTATTTTAAGCGATATTCTTTAATCAAACAGGCTATTTATGTGTTAATAGTTGTGTATTTATTAAGCCAGCACTGTAATTGAAACTTTTCACATGTTGGTCTTTCTTGTCTTATTGGTGGAGAAGAAAGAAGTAAGGATTGGGAAACACTAATTGTTGGTCTTTCCTGTGTAACTTCTTTGTTTGAAGTGTTATCTTATAGTTTTGGTGTGAGGAAATTGGGGATATATGCAATATTTTATGGCAGGGTTCACTTTTCATGTTTTTCTTTAGGAGGAAAGTACCCACCACCTGTTATGTAAACGGAATCTGAGATCACGGAGGAAATGAGTATAGTAGTAATTTTTAATATTTGCAATTCTATTAAAATATAGGTTTAGTTCTTTGGATTGAGAGATGTTACTGTCTTGTTTTATGTAGCAAGGACATATGCAGACCAATCTAGTCTGTTTGTACCATAAGATATTATCTTACACTCGTTGTATCTCCCTTCACGTTGGAGAGTCTCACCTAATAAGTGAAACTTTTAAGGAGTTCTACCATCTAGTAGTCTAGCCTTTTAGACGAGCTCTCTCTTTGTGAAAACATGAACTCGATATGAGCTGTGTTTTTGTGATCCTTCTGTGAGGGTCAAGTTTTAAAACTCATGTGAAAAAGCGCACAAACTGTACGAAAACTAAACCTTGTCACTTAAGTTTGTCCCTGTAGACCTAAGCCTCTTGCAACTGCTGTTTGACAGCCCTGATTTTTGTTTGCGGGTTCTCTGTTTGATATGATCCCTCTGTTTTCCGCTTGCCATTTGCGAGGGCTTCCTTTCCAGTTCTACAGAGGGGTCTCTGCATGTTCTTCTCCCCTACTTTACAGTCACTCATCTTCCTTTTTCCATGTGCTGCTGCAACTGCTCTTCATTTGTGACACAGTCCATTCTTCCTCTCTGTTTGTGTTGTGTGTGTTTGTCCTATGTTCTGTTTTTTCCTTGTTTGGTGTTTTTGTATATGCTATCTTGTACAGTGACACTTTGAATTTTGCATGAATTCCTTATTATGATTCAAAATTTAAGTTAAATTATTTTAATGTACTATATGCATATGAGTTTGTATGCACATAAATACGAGTTTGTGAAATTTGTAGGATAATACGATCTGTATAATGATCCCATAATCTACGATCTTGGGACTTCTTCCTGATCCTAGGTAGGATCTTAAGTTTGTCTACCTTGCACCTGATGAGTGTGACTGATAAGTCGAAGGGGTTCTCATACCAATGGATTAGCCTGTTGTGGTAGCTCTCCTTTTGACCTTGTGCACATAACAGAGGCCTTTGTATGGTTTTGAGGCTTTAAGTGTAGTTCTATTTATTTTAAGTAGAACATAGTTTGATCCTCTTGACGTGCACCTTTTTTAGGAAAATATTTTTCTAATGGCTTAAATGCTCAATTGGTCCCTTAACTTGATTTCAAGTATCGGTTTGGCCCATAATTAATAAAAGGTCCGTTTAGGTCCCTTAACTTTATTTAAAGTATCAGTTTGGTCCCTTCTGTTAATTTAATTCAAAAAAACGTTAAGTTTAAGGACCAAACTAATACTAATTAAATAAGTTAAGGGACCAAACCAATACTCATTTAATAAGTTAAGGGACCAAAATTTAACATTTTTTTTTGAATTAAATTAACAGAAGGGACCAAACCATTACTTTAAATAAAGTTAAGGGACCTAAACGGACCTTTTATTACTTATGAGACCAAATCGATACTTGAAATCAAGTTAAGGGACTAATTGAGCATTTAAGCCTTTTCTATTTTATCCTGCTTGTCTTTTTAATCTGCTTTGCCTAAACTAGACGGTCATTGACATCAAACATAGGACAAAATAGGTATAAATATAAAAGTGTGACTTGTATATTGACATTATCTATTTCTCTACAAGTTCTGCAGTCTTTTCCACCTGTCTAAAAGTCTCCCATTTCTTTTGCAGTGGTCCGTCTAGGTTTGATTGGGACCAGGTTACTAAAGCTTGGATATATAGGCGGAACAAAGCAAATTTATATAAAATTTTAGAAGATGAGTTAGAGCAGCTGTGTGGCAAACCTATTGTTCTTTCCTAAGCTGTTGAGAATGTGGTAGTTAATCTTGGTTTAAAATTTAAAAATGGGAAATCATTGGATATTGTTGATTATCCTTTGGCATTCAGGTGTACTCAGTAAGCGGATTTTGTTCCTTTGCCACCTTTTACTCTATAAACTATACCAGTTCTTTCACAGTCATGAAGTGATTGTATCTTCTGAATAATCAGCTCTATATAGAAACTCATGTATGTGGTTGACATTAGTTTACTGTTCTGAAGAATTACAATTGTAATGGGCATTATTATTGGTTACTAATGGTGAGCGAGAGCAACTCAAATGGTGATCTTTACCAAAGGTTAATTTGCGGGTCCTCTAACTACTTAAAGCAACTCTTTTTTTTTCCAAGGCTTAATTGCAGTTTTAGCCCCTTAACTTTCTCAAAGTTGCGATTTGGCCTCCTAAGAAAAAAACTACAAAACAGCCTCCTAAGTTTTGCACTTGTGGCAGTTTTGGCCCCCAAGGCTAATATTGACTCGGTCTACGCTAACGTAGCACCCTAAGTGAGCTGCCACATGTTATTTTTTTTATTTTTTCTTTTTGCCTTGGGGGGCCAAAACTGCTACAGTTGCAAAACTTAGGGGACTATTTTGTAGTTTTTTTCTTAGGGGGCCAAAATCGCAACTTTGAGAAAGTTAGAGGGCTAAAACTGCAATTAAGCCTTTTTCCAATGGTTTGCACTAAAAACTAAGAGGAATGTTATTTGTACAACCATTTAGTTGACAATTTAATGAGACAACCATAATTTGCAAAGAAAAAGTTGGTATTTGCATAAAAATCAAAACAATAGAGAGATAAAATAAAAAGTAATGCGAGTATGAGAGAAAAAGTTGTCATGTTTAAATATCATTCCTCAAAAACTAATATTAGAACCACAGCTTTATCACACAATAATATTTTATTCATATGTAATATTATTGTATATTGAACCCTGCTTTTATTGCAACAAACCAAAAGAAAATAATTTTATTTTAGTCCCTATTTGTTTCAAAGTTTTGTTGCGACAATAAGCAACGATGATGACTGCTGTCCAATTTTCTTTTAACTCTAAAAAGGTACACATCGGTGGACTCACCCGACAGAGAAAGTAGATTTGTACACCTTTTTTCCTTTTTTTTTGCCAAAAATAATAAAGAGAAAAGGAGAATAAGAACACAATAAAATATGAGAGTTGTTTCAAAAGTTGCACGAATGATTTAACTATTTTAGAATACAAAAAACATGCGAATATACATGGATGATTTAACTATTTAAGAAAAATTAAAAAAGATTAAAAAATATTTTATTTTATTTTATACATAGATTCATTGGATTAAAAAAATTAAAAAAGATAAGAAAAAAATATTTTGCTATATATGAGAGAAAGACGAAAAAAAACTGTTTTCTCTATATGTGGCATAAAAGATGAAAATTTCAACAAATTGACAGTGACTTGGCAGATATTAATTTGTTGACTACATACTTATTCTTTAGGCCAAATATGAGCGCTTATAAATAAGCGAGGAAACAGAGTGACCAAACTTTGATTGGAACCCTAATTGGCGAAATCGATTGATCTCTGGAATCAAAGAAAAGCAAAGCAAGATGGTTCTAGCGCAATTAGGAGGGAGTATTTCGCGTGCTCTCCAGAAGATGAGCAATTCAACTGTGATCGACGAAACAGTCCTCAATGATTGTCTCAACGAGATCAATCGAGCTCTCCTTCAAGCCGATGTTCAATTCGACCTCATCCGAAACATGCACTCCAATATTAAGAATATCGTCAATCTCGATCATCTCGCTGCCGGTCACAACAAACGCAAGATCATCCAACAAGTAACTAACAAATTGCTCCTGCATGCATGCATGCATGCGTATATATTTTATATATTGTTCATACTCATGCTAGTTTTTTTGTTGTTTGTAGGCTGTGTTTGAAGAACTCTGTAAAATGTTCTTGAATCCTACTGGAATTAAGTCTTCTTCTTCTTTTGTTCCCAAGAAAGGAAAAACAAGTGTCGTCATGTTTGTTGGTTTACAAGGTTTGTTACTTTACTTTAATTAATTAAATTCAGAATTTTTTTGATCAGTCAGATACTTATTAAAATGAAATCCAGGTTCTGGAAAGACTACAACTTGTACAAAATACGCGCATTATTATCAGAAGAAAGGATGGAAGCCAGCTTTAGTATGTGCAGATACATTTAGAGCTGGTGCATTTGATCAATTGAAGCAAAATGCCACTAAAGCTAAAATTCCTTTTTATGGAAGCTATATGGAGTCAGATCCTGTCAAAATTGCTGTGGAAGGTGTGGAGAGATTCAAGGAACAAAACTGTGATCTTATAATTGTTGATACCAGTGGACGCCACAAACAAGAAGCTGCCCTATTTGAAGAAATGCGTCAACTTTCAGAAGCAACGGTATTTAATATTGTTTATACTATATGCATTTGAAACTATTCTGTAAAGCCAATAAGTTGTAATATATTTTCGTTGCGTTGTTCAGAAGCCAGATCTTGTTGTATTTGTTATGGATAGCAGTATTGGTCAGGCTGCTTTTGGTCAGGCGCAAGCATTTAAACAGAGTGTTGCTGTTGGAGCTGTAATTATCACCAAAATGGATGGCCATGCCAAGGGTGGTGGTTCTCTTAGCGCGTAAGTCTTACTACAGATTGTAATAGATGCAATTGTGCTGCTAATTTGGTCACATAAAATATATGGAAAATATATTTGTTTTATTTGAAAGAATTTGGAAAATTAGTATTAGATCCCTTTAAAAAGATTGTGTTTTTAGGATCCAGCTCCAATATAGCAAGATCATAACTGTTATTTTTGAAAGAATTTGGAAAATTAGTATTAGATGCCTTCAATTGTTTCATCAACAATTGAGATTTCCTTTTAAAGTGAGAGTTCATTTTAGATGAGGCAAACCTGCATTTAATTTTGCATATATCTTTCTTTATTTTGCTTTGGGTACATTGGTCTTATTAATGTTATATGTGCAGTGTTGCAGCAACGAAGAGTCGTGTCATATTCCTCGGAACCGGTGAACATATGGATGAGTTTGAAGTTTTTGAAGTCCAGCCGTTTGTTCGTCGTATATTAGGTGTGTACTTTTTTATGTTTCTTGTTTCACTTATCGATACAATGCTATATATTATAAGGTCAAATATGTTTATAGGAAACTAATTTAAAAGATCCGTAATTTTATAGGAACGAAAACATATTTAATCATGTTATATGTAATATATCAAGGACTTACAATGGTTACCAAGTTCCTATGAATATTTTTTTTTTTTTGTGGGGAAGTTCATATGAATATGTAATCTTTAATCATTGTCAATCTCAAATGGCTTTTGAACTAGGCATGGGTGACTTGTCCGGGTTTATGGACAGAATTCATAAAGCTATTCCTGCGGATCAACAGCCTAAATTGCTCCAAAATCTTTCAATAGGAAATGTCAGCTTGAGGGTTATGTATGAACAATTTCATAGCCTACTTAACTTGGGTCCTATCAACGAGGTTATTAACTATGTTTCATTGACTTTTTATTTATATTATTTATATTTGATGTGCCATAAGATGCTAATCAGCGCTTGTTTTATAGTTTCTATATACTAATTATCTAATAGACTGCTATTTTATTTGACTCATTCGTTGATATATGTAGGTGTTTTCCATGCTTCCAGGATTTAGTGCTGAACTAATGCCAAAAGGCCGTGAGAAAGAAAGTCAGACAAAAGTTAAGCGTTACATGACAATGATGGATTCAATGACAAACAAAGGCATGCATTGTGAATTGATTGTTGAAAATACCAGCTTTATGCATGCAATGTTTATTTTTACTTAAACGTTAATTGCTAATGTTTCAGAGTTGGATAGTTCAAACCCAAAGCTCATGAATGAATCACGTGTGGTGCGAATAGCTCGAGGTTCCGGTCATCAAGTCAGGGAAGTGTTGGAGATGATGGAAGAGTACAAACGTTTTGCAAAGATATGGAAAAGGTTTAAAATGCCAAAGGGTAACATGAGTGCCCTATCATCCCGAGATATGAATGTGCAGCACATGGGTAAAGCCCTCCCTCCAGAAATATTGAAGAAATTTGGTGGCATTTCTGGGTTACAAACTATAGTGAAGAATGTAGGATTTGCTAAAGGCAAGATGGGAATGTCTGGTGTTGGTGAATAGTTGACGGAGCACGACAGACATAATTGTTCTAATTAATCTCTGCTTGAGAAATATTTCTTCATTGTTCTGATTAATCTCTGCTTGAGAAATATTTCTTCAGAATATTGATACCATGACGATTTACATTGATTTCAGAAATACACTATGTTGAACAGGATTTATTGTCTGCAAAAGTCTAGATGGTAATCCTTTTAGGTGAAGTTTATATCACTTATTCATTTGTGTAAACTATGGAGCACAAACACGACGCCGACACATCTACATTGATAATTTGAGAAAATAACAATGCAATATAACTGCATTTTTTGGTGTTGTCAGTGGCGGACATCGGAAAACGTCTTTGGTAGTGTGAGTGCAATGTTTAGTGTCAATTGTTACTATGGGGAGTTTTTCATAATTGAATAACATTGAAAGTGCTGGGATTTTTATTTTTATTTTTTGAAATCAAGAGGGCAGAAGCCTAATCGTTAAGTGAATTTTTTTTTTGTTTTGAAATCAAGTGGGCAGAAGCCTAATCGTTAAGTGAAAAAAAGCTCCGTGCCTTATCTCTCTAAAACTTTTTTCTCTGACTTCTCTAAAGAAAACCCTCCCGTTGCCTCCCTCTTTACCTTATCCAAATCTCTTCAGATGTAGAACTTAAGATTGGTGGTGTAACGAGGAGCTCCTGCCTCCGAACCACTGTTACTTTCCGTCGAGCAAGGTTGATCTACTCATAGTTAAAAACCAGCTCGGTGATCGACTCGGTAAGACTAGTGGGTCAGTGAATCACTGGTCGAACCACTGGATAACAAGCTAAACCACATGACTGAACTGGATTAAACCGGATGTATTAAACCAGGTAATTTGGTGTTTAAAAAAATTTACACACTTAGAAAATATTACAGATGTTTATTTTGAAAATTTTATAAATAAATAGAATTTAGCTATATTTTAATGATAATGACATTATTTAAATATTTTTGTTTTACGTACATATTAATCTATGATTTGTTTTTTTAGTAACTAAGATGTGTTTTATACGCTTAATCTATGATTTGTTTTTTTTTAGTAACTAAGATGTGTTTTATACACTTAAAAAAAAAAATATGTGTCTTATTATCCCGTTAAAAATTTATAGTCATTTATATTTTGCTTTTTAAAAAAATTAAGAATGTGTTTTCCTATGACATAAATGTACAAGTAATATATTAATATATGTAAAATTTATTTCAACCTTTGTCACATACAAGCACATGATACATTGACAAAGTTTTCCCTTTTACATATAAATGTGCTGGGTTCGATCCTAATAGCCATCAGTTTATTAAAATTCTAAAATTTTCTTAAAAAATAAGAGTCAATGCAATTAATAGAAATGAAAGATAGCAAATTGAAGCAATTTGCATCTAATTTTCCTTTGGAAAAGATAATTTTTTGAAACAATATAATTAAATACAATAAAGTTGGTCTTTTTTGCTTATAATTTAAGACAAAGAAAATAAGTTTTTTTTTGCTTATAATTTGGGACAGAGGGAGTACATAGTAGTTTGCAACGTAATTTCTTGTGTTATCCTTAAAATAAGTTTTATAGGAAGATGTAAAAACAATTTTCATTGGTTATTGGATACTGAAAAAATGAAAGAGATGACAAATTGAATGCACTTTACATTTAATTTTCCTTTGGAAAAGATAATTTTTTGAAACAATATAATTAAATACAATAAAAGTTGGTCTTTTTGCTTATAATTTAGAACAAAGAAAATGAGTTTTTTTTCTTATAATTTGGGACAGAGGTGTTAGATAATAAAATATTGGGCTTAAGTTATTGTGCTTTAATATTAGTAAGTTAGAGTCTGTTAGGTTTTATTATATATTCTTTTATATCTCTTATTTATTAAAGTTAACCCGAAAGTTAATTGTTGCCCTATATTTAACCTAACCCTAATACTTAATTTTACTGTATTACTCATATTTAATTATTAACCCTATTTTTTTTATAGATCAAATCGGCCCTATTTTTTAAAGTGTTCTCAACAGATCACACCTAATCTCCTATTTTTTTGAACAAAACAAATCCCCTATTTTTTTGAAGTATTCTCAAAAGATCACACCTAATCTCCTATTTTTTTGAACAAAACAATACCTATTTTTTTAAAGAAAACAAATATCCTAATTTTTCTCTTAATTTTACTAAACAAATAAACTAAACTAATTATTCTATTTTTTATGAAATACAAAACAAACCTATTTTTTATTAAAAACAAAATAAAATCGACCCTTATTTTTTTTATGAAACCTAAACTAAACTAATTACCCTATTTTTTTTATGTAAAACAAGATAAACCTATTTTTTTATTAAAAACAAAAAAAAAGTCGTCCCCTATTATTTTTTATGAAAATCGTCCCCTATTTTTTTTTATGAAACCTAAAATAAACTAATTACCCTGTTTTTTTATGAAAAACAAAACAAACCTATTTTTTATTAAAAACAAATCAATCCTTTCTAACCTAATTATCCTATTTTTGTTGAAAAACAAAACAAAAATCGCTTCCTAATTATATTAATTGTGTTTTGCAGAGCAAAATTAACTAACAGATCACTCCTGTTCTTATGCAAAGCTAAATAAACACCTTTATTGCTCCCTACCTCCTATGAAACCAATTTAAATACAATACAATTATTTTGTTCATCACAGAAACATTTTGTCCTATCACCATTCTATCAATAATAGGCGTAAATCATCATCTGATTAGTTAACTTACCTTTTTTTTCTTTAATTCTTTACTAGGTACTAGGTAGCACATCAATCTCAAACATATTTTATTGTTTCATGAATCACTCTCTCCTGTCCTATTCTCTAACCTAATTTTTCCCTCCACAGTCGTGCATTTAATGTTTATCTAAAGTCAAATTATGTTCCTAATGTTATGCGTCCTTCCTACTCTGATGGCAATTTAAATGCTATTTTTTGGAAAGGAATAACCGCACCCCTTCTTACTCTGATGGAAATTTAAGTGCAATTATTTTGGAATGGATTAACCAATTGCTAAAAAAATCGCCCCATCTGTTGAGAATTTCCATTTCAGGTAATTGCAACTCTTCACATACATTTTATCTGCATCTCTTCACATACATTTTATTTCCAATGAACATTTCAATTTTCTACCATCCAATTCCCACCACCACCGTTGACATGCCCAACAATAGTGTATAGTGATGTTATGCTTTCTTCTTCTCTCTTGGTTCCATGCTATTTTGGATTTCATACTGCTCCTCCTCCAAACAACATGAAATTGATCATGTTCGGTTGTGCTCTGATTTGTATTCTACAAAAAAAATTCACATGTTCATTGTTTTGTCCTCTATCTCTCTATATCTCTCTCACTGTTGTTCGTTTTTCTTATTTATTTTATGCAAGGTATTTGCTGCAGAACACAGATTGACAAGTTAAGATCTCCACCAGAAGTTTCGCCACCGCCGAACTCACTCTACAATCTTCTTCTGTGCTCTATCTCTCTATATCTCTCTCACTGTTATTCTTTGTTGATGCACCAGTGTCCAGGGCATGCCCTTCGCTGCTTGCATGGTGTATGCTTTCAGTGCTTTTTCATTAGCCAAATTTAATATTGTGAAGATTGAAAGAAAAATTATTATGTAGCTTGAAGGAAAAATTTTACAATTGAAAGTTCTATGAAGAATTATAGTATTAGATTTTTTAGAAGTTATGTTAATGTTGGGAGATTGATATTGAAGGATTTTGGAATAGGACTTTTGGATCTTTAATCCATAAATAATAAAACACATTTAAAAAAAATGATGCACCAATCTATATTGTCTTTGATTTTCAACCCAAAGCAATACCACATGTATATTTTCTTGAACATAAAAACTTTTAAAATCACAATTTCACTTGAGGCATATTTGTTTGATGAATTTGTTGTTATTCTCTTTTTTGTCATTTTAGCTTCAATGTCTACTCCTTGCTGCACTTCACACCCACATCACTTAGCAAGTTCATTAATACTTAGGATGCTCAATAAATTATTTCTCTTCCTCAATAAATTGGTATCGGTACTGCAGAGGTGGTGCTTATGCATATAGAAATTTGATTAGTTTTATCAGGAATAGCAACTAAGCAAATTTATGCAGGCGACAATGTATTAGTTCAGCAGATACATAAGTCATAAAATGGATGGAAATTGTGCAGGTCTATATCTTGCTAAGACAAAAACTAATTTTTTGTAGAGATAAGAACCATTTTGTAGATTATGATTGATGAAAAATGATTTGTGTCTCATAAAAGTTTTTTTTTATTTTTTAGCTGAGATGGACTAAGAGATTATGGTGGATGTTAAAGTTACTTATTGGATAAATAAAAGTCATTTGATAGATGTTAGAATCTTTGATAGATGAATTAAATAGTAGTCATTTGAACATTAGTTAACAAAAACCTTAGACAAGGGCTATAATTCTATTATAAATTATTTTAATTCATTCTTTATGA